>Ga0118677_10007366_pt1 | contig 18191 bp, 17 predicted proteins | sample AliMusrvi5mmetaG_FD_86154 | JGI IMG/M metagenome (GOLD analysis project Ga0118677, IMG submission 86154) | reverse complement strand
TCGCGTTAAAAAGGCCGCTGATAAGGTCGTACGATTTAGGAACTTTGTCACCCCCTAATCCTACAACGTCATCTTTTAAAAGCTCTTTTATTATAGCCGTAAAAAAGTGGCTTGGTAACAATTCAGTATCTTCAGCAAACAGGGTTAAAACCATTTGCAGACAATATTTCAAAGCGATTTCGGGAGGGATACGCCTTCCCCTTAACGAAAGATATATATTAGAGATATAAGAAGCCGCTTTTTTAGTTACATCTTCTTTATTGGTATTGAAAATTGGGGTCTGTGGTTTTGGGAGCATGAAACCAAATGCCTCCTGATGATCAACCAACCGTATTGTTTTGATTTTCTCAAGTGGTTCGTAAACCATCTTGTTTAAATCGTAGATCCAGAATTCATCAAAATTGCAGAGGATTACATATTGTGGCCGGTTTGGGACTAATTTTACCCAGTAGTCAAACGCTTGCTGATAATGTATCGCCAAATCGGCCCCCCGTTTTTTCATTTCAATTAAAACGATGGGTTTCCACACCAGGTCGGCAAATTTGGTAGCCCCTTTCTCATCCCTCATGCGGAACTCACAATCAGCTCCGGCACCCTTCAAGCCATCCGGATATCCCAGCGCCCGAAAGAAGTGATCCAGGAAGATCTGAGCTTCCCCTTTTTCATCCCCCTTAATGTGCTTTTTCGCGTAATCGATAAATCCCTGAAAGTTAGGTGCCATTTTAACGTAATTTGCTGCAATTTACATAAAACTTATTGCTCTCCGGAGTGTTTAGGCAGAAAGTCTGTCTTATTTTCTTGCTCACCGGAGTGATTTAACAGAAAGCCGAATTTAATTCATTCGACTTTAATGTGTTTTACCCCAAATTTGCATCCCGGAGAGAGAAACCCGAAGCAAATCTCCTCGAAACGCAAAGTTTTCAATTGCGATAGAATAACTCTGCGCCACTTTGCGCCTTCTTTGCGTAACTCTGCGGTAAAAAGACCTTTGATATAGCCTCGAATCTATTTGTAGAACCGGGATAAAATGTATTCGAATAAGATACAGTGTACCGAAATATCTAATGATGGAAATGTTTAGGGAATAATATTATGGTACGCTATCTCCACCTCCCTTTGACCCATTCTTCTTGCTCTTGCTTCGTCAGAAACGTCCATGCCACAACTCGGCTTATCTTATTCCCCTGTCCCATCTGAATGGTTTTGACTTCAGCAGCATCTACAGTTTTTAAGATATGGTAGACCTGATTGAGATTTGATTCCTTTGAAATCAACGTTGAAAACCAAAAACACGATTCCGAAAAATGTTTGCTTTGGGAAATCATATCCTTTACAAATCGGATCTCTCCCCCTTCGCACCATAACTCACCCTGTTGCCCGCCAAAATTGAGGATCGTTTTACCTGACTTTTTGGATGTCAGATTATTCAGCTTCCGAAGGGTACCTGATTGAGCCTCGGCTTGTGAGGCATGGAACGGGGGATTACAAATCGTAAGGTCAAAACATTCCTCTTTTTTAATGACCCCCTCAAAAATATTCCAGGAATTAACCTGAAGTCTTAATTCCACCTTCCCGTCTAAAACGGTATTTAATTCGATTATTTTATTTGCAGCTACCACTGCAATAGGATCAATTTCTGAGCCTACAAATGACCAGCCATATTCCGCAACTCCAATAATCGGGTAAACGCAATTGGCTCCAACTCCAACATCGAGGCATTTGATTCGATCACCGGACGGGATTTTGCTATGATTACAGCTCCCCAATAAATCGGCAATATGATGGATATAGTCGGCTCTGCCTGGGATTGGCGGGCATAAATAACCGGCAGGCATACCCCAATGACTGATATTGTAGTAGTGCTTTAACAACGCTTTGTTAAGCATCATGACAGCATCCGGATTAAAAAAGTCGATTGAAAGATCTCCATAGGGATTAGGTCTGACAAACTGACCTAATTCAGGGCAACTTTCAACCAGCAATTTAAAATCATACCGTTCACGATGTTTGTTTCGCGGATGGAGGGTAACCTTTTCTTTAGGATGTTCTCTCTTAGGTTGAAGCATGAAAAGTAATTTTCAATCCGATAAACCAGTGAGTAGCGGAACAAATACAAAACCCCCTTTATCCTCCTCCGCATATTCGAGATCACTTATCCGGGTAATGATTTTCATGATCTGCAAAGTGTTATTACCAACGGGTATAACCAGAATACCTCCAATCTTAAGTTGTTGTTTCAATGGTTCGGGGACAAAAGAGGCTCCGGCAGTGACTATAATTTTGTCAAAAGGCCCATAAGTTGGAAGACCTTGATAACCGTCACCATAGAAAAAATGAGGGCGATAACCCAAGCCGGGAAGGAGGTTGCTGGCAAAATCGTATAACGCTTTCTGCCGTTCAATCGTGAACACGGAAGCGCCCATGCGGCACAGGACAGCCGCCTGGTAGCCTGAACCGGTACCGACTTCAAGGACCCTCTCGAATTTTTTAATTTGCAATGCCTGTGTTTGAAAAGCCACTGTAAAGGGCTGTGAGATTGTCTGACCGGCAGCTATTGGGAATGCTTTATCAATATAGGCAAATTGGACAAAAGTGGTATCCATAAACAGGTGGCGCGGAATTGAACCTATCGCTTCAAGGACTTTCTCATCGGTTATCCCCTTCTGCCTGATCTCCTCAACAAGTTTGCGTCGCATCCCCTGATGCATAAAAGAATCATCTATCCTGGCCATTTTCTGTAAGTTATAGCATATTGAAATTTCCCGGTATTGAGAGTTGTCAATGCACAAAATTATCATAAAATCGGGCTTTGTCAACAAAAGACGGTTGATAAAAACAATTCGTTACCTTACAACCCCATCAGGTATAAAACTATATTTGTTTCAGAATGTTAAGCACAGCAATCATACTTCCGGGTGAAACGGAGATGTTTCCAATTGATGCCTTTCGCAGCATCGATGGGGTGGAGTGGGATGCGATTTTCTATTCCGGGAAAAGGGTGACTTCCACCTTTGACAGGGCGCAAATTTATTCATCACCTGAGATTATTCCGTTACTGTGTGATCTGCTAATTATTGGAGATCCCAAATTCTGCACCTTTGATTATCTCTCATTTGCGATCCGAAGCGGATGCCACCTGTTTCTTACAGATAAACTTAGCCTGTCGGCTGAAGAACAAAAACAATTGGTCCATCTCGCAAATGAGGGAGGTACGTCGATAAGAATTCAAAATGACTTACTTTCTCATCCTTTCCTGGAACAGATTGGTAATCAAACCCATCAGACGGCTTTTATTGAGGTATCACAAACTGCACCGGGAAAATATGACCGGATGAATGAACTTTTATATAATAATCTGTTGGTAATTCTTCGGGCGGCAGGTTCTATCGTTCATAAGGTCGATGTCTTTTGCGGCACAGGCCCATCCATGGTGCCTGAGGTCATAAATATCCATATCAACTTTAAAAACGGTTCCGTTGCAACACTAACCCTTAAATTCATTGTGCAGGAACCCGTTCATTCCCTTTCCATTCATTCGGGTGGAAAGATTACTACATTCGATTTTGTGAAAAATGCAATAAACAGTTGGCCCTCAGACCAGCCTGTAAATTCAATGATGGAGCGATCAGAAAATCCATTAAGAGGACAAATTGTTGATTTTATCCGCACACTGGAAGTAAAGCAAAATCAGGGATTATGCCTCAACGATGAGTTAACAGTTTTTCTTTTAATGGAAAAGATCAGGAAAAAAATAGAGAATCAACTGGATATTATGCCCGCCTGATTTTATTTTACAAAATCCCAATATTCATCAATACATTCGCTTGAATCTTGATTCCAGTATGCAGGAGATACCTTCCCCCCTTCAGGTGTTTTCAAAGACATTTCGTAAACGGCAATCACTGGATTAAAAACCAGGTTCGAAGTGCCAATGGTAAAGGTTGCCGGAGCGCCTTCTACCAGTGCATCGGCATTAACGAGAATTTCATATTTGTTAAATTCCAGCAAGTTCTTTAAAAATTCTATGCGATCTGCGCTTGCCCCTTTTTCAATGATGGTGCAACGTGTTCCGGATATCTCTTCAACGATATGTTTTGCTTTCAGTGTCATGTTGTTTTGTTTTTAGCTTACTTTGGCAGTATCTTAATTGATCCTCCCTTTTGAATTTGATTAAAAGCTGCTTAATGAATAATCCCGAAACTCAAACTGTTAATCACTTCATAGATCTGGCTCCAGAACCCAAGAATAAAGATACCCAATCCACTTAATATCAAACCCGTCCGGGTAGCTAAATCACTCTTGAAATAGGCCAGCGGAGTTTCATTCTTATTGATAAACATCGCTTTTACAACCAGCAGGTAATAATAGAGCGACACAGTAGCATTAAGTACTGCAATAAAAACCAGCCAGTAATAACCAGCTGAAGCTGCGGAGGCAAAAAGGAAGAACTTACCGAAAAATCCGGCCACCGGTGGAATCCCTGCAAGTGAGAAAAGCGCAAGCATCATCAACAGACTCAGTTTTGGATTAGTGGCATATAAACCGTCATAATCATCCATCGACTCTTTGCCGGTTACAGTCTGAATAGCAGAAACAACACCGAATGCACCCAGGTTTGAGAAGATATAAACAAGAACAAAATAGATTACAGAAGTCATCCCCAATACATTTCCACCCAGGATACCAAGAAGGATAAAACCAGCTTGAGCAATGGAAGAGAATGCCAGGAACCGTTTCATATTTTTCTGGCGTAATGCAAAGAGGTTACCGATCGTCATGGTCAAAACACTGATCAGGTATAAGATATGATTGTAAACAGGTGCAAGCTTATTGAAAACTGTGAACATCACAATAATCAGAATAAAGGCGGCAGCGCCTTTTGATATCACAGATAAATAAGAAGTTACATTTATTGGTGCCCCTTCATAAACGTCAGCCGTCCAGAGGTGGAAAGGAACAAGGGAGATTTTAAAGGCCATCCCGGTAAAGAAGAAAATAAAGGCCATTACCTGCATCGGTGAGTTCTGATACATATCCATTACTGTATCATAATAAATTGATCCCGTTGATCCATAAATTAGCGAGATTCCAAAAAGCAGAATTCCGGAGGAGAGCGCTGAACTAAGCAACAACTTTATACCTGCTTCGGCTGACTTGGTGTTATGGTGTGTATAGGCTGCAAGTGCTGCAACAGGAATTGTTGCCAGTTCCAAACCCAGATAAAACATCAGGAAATCACCCGACGAGATCATAAAATCCATCCCAATCAGTGTCGAGAATAACAGAACAAAATATTCACTGATCTTTTCCCGGTTCTCTTCTTTCTTTAACCAGGTTACCGATTGTAAAAGAATAATTAAGACACCGATATTCAGGATGTTTTTCATCATTACCAACAACGAATTGGTTCTGTACATTCCCCCGAAAAGAATACTTTTTTCGGCAGGGAGGAAGCCAACCACCGTATGTAGGAAAAAAAGTACAAGCGTTACAGGAATGATCAGATGCTTATTTCTGTTGTGAAGATTGAGGTCAATGATCAGGACAACCAATGCCAGCAAGGTGAGCATCAGTTCGTGTCTCATGGTCAGAATATCGCTAAAGTTCATAGAATATTATCTTATTAAACTGAATAATTCAATTAAAATAAACTGGTTATCTGAATTGCAGAAAGCTTTTCCACAATCGGGGCAAGACTAAAATTGATCATATTGGTTAGCCAGAACGGGGCAACGCCAATTGCTGTAATCGCTAATACCAACGTGATTGTAGAAATTCGTTCGTACCATTTCGCATCATCAAGATGAAGGAAATGGTCGTTTTTAATAGGTCCCATTAATAATAGTCCAACTACCCGAAGTATATACACGGCTGTAATAACGATCGATGAGGCGGCTACTATTGTAATAACACGATGGAAAACATCAACATGCTGGAAAGCTCCGGTGAAAATAATCATCTCAGCCACAAATCCGCTAAATCCGGGAAGTCCCAGTGATGCAAGACCGGCGATAACATAAACAACTCCTAAGAAAGGGATTACTTTCATCAGACCACCCATCTCCTGAATAATACGGGTATGAGTCCGGCCATAGATCATCCCGATCAGGGCGAAGAAGAGGGCTGTCATCAAACCGTGAGAGATCATCTGAACGATTGCGCCATTCATGGCTGTCTGGTTCATCATTAAAACCGCAAATAGTACAAGACCGCAGTGGCTAACTGATGAATAGGCGTTAATATATTTAAGGTCGTTTTGAACAGCGGCAGAAAATGCGCCGTAAACAACACTGATTGAAGTAAGAATAAGGAATATCCAGGCCTGCTCATGCGCAGCTTCGGGCATCAGGAAGATCGCAACACGAAATGCACCATAACCTCCAAGTTTCATTAATACTCCGGCATGAAGCATCGAAACGGCAGTTGGCGCCGAGGCGTGACCATCGGGAGACCAGGTGTGGAATGGGAAAAGAGCTCCAAGGATTCCAAACCCAACAAAAGTAAAGGGGAAGAGGAACCGTTGCATCTCAATGGGGATTCTGATTTTGGAAATCTCCAGTAAATTAAAGGTCAGATGCGAGTGATCGGGTGAAGAGAAGAAATAAATTCCTAAGATTCCCACCATAAGCATGGCAGAACCGGCCATTAACATTAAGGTAAGCTTCATTGCCGAATATTCCTTCGGACCACTACCCCAGATTCCAATCAACAGGTACATTGGAATCACCGCCAGTTCATAAAAGAGGAACATTGTAAAAAGATCCACTGAAATAAAGAACCCAAACACCCCTGAAGCCAGGATTATCAATGAAATGAAGAACTCACGTGGCAGATAGGTCACCTTCCAGGATGCAAATATCCCGGCAAAGACAACAATACCGGTAAGAGCTATCATCGCAACCGAAATCCCGTCAACACCAAGTGAATAATGAATATTTAAGGTTGGAAACCAAAGCGCATCATAGGTAAAGAGCATTGCAGCTGTATTTCCGGTAGCCCTCTCCCTGAGATAAAGGTAAACCAGAACAAACGACAAAAGCATTTGAACTCCCATCCCAATAGCAGAGACCAGCCGTGACTGCTTTAAATCCTTTGTCAGCACAATGCCAACAACAGTAAGAATGGGAATAATAATAAATAAATTAAGTATACTCATCTCTAATTCAGTTTCTTAAACGAGGTAAACAAAAATAAGGACTAAGATTACAGTACCTCCAACAAATACGAAGGCATACTGCTGAAGTTTTCCGGACTGAAGACCCTTAACCGCATAAGCAGCATAGACAGTCATTCCTGCAATTCCATTCATCGTCCCATCGATAATATGACGGTCGAACCAGGCGATTGGGTCAGAAATATAGCGGAATATAATTTTTCGGGTAACAAACAGGTAAACCTCATCCATGTAGAATTTGCGATGTGCCCATTTATAAAGATGTTTGAATGTACCAGCGATTTTATCCGGAATGGCAGTCTCATTTTTGTACATCACCGTAGCGATGGCAATACCGATAACTCCAATCAGAACTGAAGGGATTGCAATCATCCAGTCGATATGCGATTCAAAACCTTTGCCATCAGCGGTTACCATATCGTGGAAAGGGAGGAATCCTGCAAAAACTGAGCCAAATGTAAGAATCATCAGCGGAATGGTCATTACCAGTGGAGATTCATGCGGGGTATGATGGTAATGGGTTTTCTTTCCCCAAAATATTCCATAATAAAGTCGGAACATATAAAAGGCGGTCAGACCGGCAACGATATATTCAATTGCAAATAAGATTTTATTACTGTGGAATGCTGCAACCAAAATCTCATCCTTACTGAAGAATCCGGAGAACGGAGGAATACCGGCGATTGTAAGACAAGCGATGAGGAATGTGATATGGGTAATGGGTAAATATTTACGAAGATTTCCCATGTCCTTAATTTCGTTGCTGTGAACAGCATGAATAACAGCGCCTGCACCAAGGAATAGTAAAGCTTTAAACATCGCATGTGTAAAGAGGTGGAAGTTGGAGGCCATAAATCCTAAACCCTCTTCACCGCCAAAACCCGAAACACCCAGAGAAAGCATCATATAGCCAATCTGCGACATTGTAGAAAATGCAAGTACCCGTTTAATGTCGGTTTGAGTACAGGCTATTACCGCTGCGAAAATTGAAGAGAATCCACCAACCCACGCTACCACATGTAATGCATCAGGTGCAGCCAGCGCATAAACAGGGAACAACCGGGCAACCAGATAAACACCCGCAACAACCATCGTTGCAGCATGGATCAATGCAGAAACCGGTGTCGGACCCTCCATTGCATCGGGTAACCAAATATGGAACGGGAACATGGCCGATTTACCGGCGCCTCCCACGAATATGAAAATCATTGACCAGGTTAATACCGACATACCCATGAAGGCAGCACCACCCAGGGAAGCTATAGCTGGTCCATGTGGATCGGTGAGTGTCTGAAAGTCGAAGGTTCCGGTATTAAACGAGAGCATCAGGATCCCGATCAGGAAACCTAGGTCAGCAAAACGAGTTACGATAAATGCCTTCTTGGAAGCCGCAACAGCGCTTGGTTTCTCGTAATAGTAGCCAATCAGCAGAAAGGACGAAACACCTACGAGCTCCCAGAAGATATACATCTGAAAGATATTTGTTGCCAATACCAATCCAAGCATCGAAAAGCTGAACAGGGAAAGGAAAGAGAAGAAACGGTAGAAACCCGGATCTCCCTTCATATAACCAATACTGTAAATATGCACCATCAACGACACAGTTGTAATAACTACGAGCATCATCACCGAGATCGGGTCAATTAAAACACCCAGGTGAATGGTTAGCTTTTCTGTCAGATGGAGCCAGGAAACTTCAAATGCTTTGATTGAAACATAAGGCGTTCCCGCAACATGAGCCGTCCAAAAATATTTAATGGCGGTGGCATAGGCAAGAATTGCTGCAATTCCAAGTCCGGAAGTTCCGATGAGCCCCGAAATCACGGGTTTCATTTTATGCCCGGTAAGTCCCAGTAAAAGGAACATAAACAGGGGGATCAGCGGAATAAGTAAAGTATACGTATAATCGGCCATAACTGATAATTCTCTTTACGGTTATTTAATTTTCAATATTTCATTTCATCGACATTCTCCACATCGATCGATTTAAAATTACGGTATATGTTGATAATGATTGCGATCGCAACAGCAGCCTCAGCAGCAGCAACAGCAATGACAATCAGCATAAAGAAATGCCCCTGAAGCTGTTGAGGATAAAGATACCGGTTAAAGGCCACAAAATTGATATTGACCGAATTAAGAATTAACTCGACAGACATAAGCATTGTAATCAGATTTCTGCGGGTGAGAAAGCCATAGATGCCTATAAAAAACATCAGCGTACTGATTACTAAATAATAGCTGAGCGGAATGTTCTGGATCATATGAATGTTGAATTATCTGAACTATAATAATTTGAAAATCAGAAAATTATTTTTTAAGCATTTTTTCCTTCTTCGCCACAACAATAGCTCCGATCATCGCTGCCAGCAGCAGAACAGAAACTACCTCGAACGGAAGTGCGTAACCATCCCTGTTATACGAGACCAGTGCATTACCGACATCGGTAATATTGAAATGGGGATCAGCAGCTGCATTCGGAACGAAGGTAAACTGCAGTATAGTCATCAGTGTTAGTGTCGCTCCTGCGACAGTAGCAAGGGCAGAGAGGAGACTCTGTTTGAAAGGGGCCATAACAGCCCGCTCACTCACATGGCTGGTCAGCAGAATCGAAAAGATGATTAACACCACAATACCACCGGCGTATACCGTTAACTGGACGGCAGCAAGGAAATTGTAATTGAGTGCAAAATACAATCCGGCTGTTGAAATAAGTACAAATAGCAGAAAAACGGCGGCCCGGAGGATCTTCCTGCTCGTAACTGTCAGCAACGAGAAGATCACAATCATTGCACCAAACAGAAAAAACATTACTTGATTAAGCATAACTCTTATTCTTTATTTATTCTTTTACCCCTTCAGCAATCTTCGACCCCGGCTGGTTAAGAACCTTCGTAAGCAGGGCGCGATCCCAAACTGCATGTTCGAATTTCTGACCCATTACGATTGCGCCTGTAGGACAAGCCTTCACACAAAGGTTACACAAGGTACACATCCCCAGATGATAAATATGCTGGTCAATGATCCGCTTCTTTTTCCCCTCCGGAGTTAATATCGATTTTGATATAATTTCAATTGAACCGTTGGGGCAGTTGATTTCGCAAATCCCACAACCAGTACACAGGTGTTCATTATTCTCCGTGTGTGGCATGATCACCTCGCCACGGAACCGTTCAAACATTACAAGGCTATCCCGGTTTTCAGGATACTGTTGGGTAACATGATTCCATGGGGTAAAAAAGTATTTTGCGGTAACTTTCATCCCTACTAAAAGAGTCCATAACCCTTTGAGGATCGAAGCAATATATTCGATAAAAGACTTCATATCTACTTATAAATCAGTTAAAAATGAAATTTAGTAAGGACAACAAGCGCCATCAGCAAGATATTGACAAGGTTGATAGGGAGCAGGTACTTCCACTCCAGCGTCAGAATCTGGTCAACACGTAAGCGGGGGAATGTCCATTTGAACCACATAATCACAAAGATCACAAACAATACTTTTCCGAAGAACCAAACCACTGGTGGAATAAAATCCATCACGTGATTAAAAGACTCTAAATTTCCGAAATGTAACGGCATCCATCCTCCCAAAAATACAGTTGCTGCAACAGCTGAGATGATAAACAGATTAATATACTCGGCAAGGAAGAACATCGCAAATTTTACACCCGAATACTCGGTGTGGAAACCTGCAACCAGTTCCGACTCTGCCTCAGCAAGGTCAAAAGGACCACGGTTTGTTTCGGCTGTTCCTGCAATCAGAAATATAATAAAGGCGATCATAGCAGGAATATGTCCGGAGAAGATAAACCAGGCATCGCGCTGACCCTCCACAATTGTAGAGAACTGCATCGATCCGGCAAAAATAACCATCGTGAGAAGTGATAGTGAGACAGACAATTCATAGCTTAGGATCTGTGCGCCACTTCGCATTGCACCGATAAGCGAGTATTTGTTATTACTGGACCACCCTGCAATAAGGATACCAATAACACCCACCGAGGAGACCGCAGTAAGGTAGAAAATACCAATATCAAAATCGAATGATTGTAACCCGGGAGCAAACGGCAATATCGCAATTGCCATAAAGGAGGCAATGATTACAATAAAGGGGGCCAGGTTATAAAGAAACCAGTCAGCCTTGCGAGGCATGATCAACTCCTTCATTAACAGCTTAATAAAGTCGGCGATTGTCTGGAGCAGCCCCCATGGGCCAACCCTCATCGGACCGAGTCGTTGTTGAAATGCTGCGCAAACTTTACGTTCGGCATAAACCAAAAACAATCCAAAAAGCGCGACAAATAAAAGGTATGACACCCCCACGATTACCCATTCGATGGTTGTCGCAACTACAGGTGAAAAACTTTCTGCCAAACCCACATGAATGCTATGGGTTAACGTTGTAAAGTCGTAAATATTAAAAGCCATATTGAAAATATCTTAAGCGTCAGTGTTGATCTTCAATGTTTATTAACGGTCGATATCGGGAATGATCAGGTCGAGTGTCGACATAATTGCGACTAGGTCGGCAATCTTATGTCCTTTGGCCATCTTGTTAAGGGCGAACATATTTGAAAATCCAGGTGATCTGAATTTCACACGATATGGATTTTTCTTCCCATCGCTCACAATGTAGACTCCAAATTCACCCCTTGCAGATTCTACCCTTTGATAAAATTCACCTTCAGGAAGTTTCAGTACACCCTTCATTTTAACGGCGTAATCGCCTTCCGGAATATTATCAATCAATTGCTCAATGATAGACAATGATTCGTACATCTCTAAAATACGCACTTCATAACGTGCAAGGGTATCGCAACGATCGTCGAGGATCTCCTTAAATTTCACAAGTGGATAGGCGCTGTATGGTTGATGTTTACGCATATCGCATGAGAAGCCGGAAGCTCTCCCTGACGGTCCGGTAACCCCAAAATCAATTGCATCTTTTAGTGACAGGTGCCCAATCCCTTCAGCGCGCTCCCTAAGGATCACATTCCCTGAAAGCAGCTTATCGTATTCAGGAAGTTTAGTTCTGAAGTAGGTAATAAATTCTTTTACCCGTTTTTGGAAATTAGGGTGGATATCGAACATCAACCCTCCGGGGGTGTTGTAACTCACTGTCATTCTGGCTCCACAGGTCTCCTCGAAAATATCGAGAATCTTCTCACGGTCACGTAAACCATAGAAAAAGGTGGTAAGCGCACCCATATCCATTCCAAATACACACCACCACAATTGATGAGAAGCCAGACGACTCAGCTCATCCATAATGGTGCGGATATATTTAACCCTGTCAGGTACTTCAACCTGAAGCGCCTTTTCAACGCACAAGGCAACAGCTTCGTTATTCATGTGAGCCGAAAGGTAGTCCATCCGGTCGGTTAAATGGATAATCTGCGGATAGGTTATCGCCTCGCACATTTTCTCAATTCCGCTATGGATGTAACCCGTATGGGGCTGAACATTCAGAACTTTCTCACCTTCAAGTCTGACAAGCAAACGTAACACCCCGTGTGTGGAAGGGTGTTGCGGACCCATATTGACCAGATACTCATCTGTCGCAAGCCTGTCGTTATTTATAATGACCTCTCTTATTTCGGACATAATTCTATCGTTCTACTATTCTTACTTCGTCCACATAATCTTTTCGCAGGGGATGTCCCCAGCTGTCATCAAGAAACATACGGCGTAAATCGGTATGGTTATTGAAATGAATTCCAAGTAAATCATAAGCTTCGCGCTCATGATATTTTGCAGTAATCCATACATCACTTACGGTATCCAGCGCCGGACTGACCCGATCGGCAGTTTTTGCCTTTAAAACCATCACATGCCTGTGTTCTACAGACTCCAGGTGATAGACAATTCCCATATTTTCAGCGTAATCGACCCCCGTAAGACAGAACAGATAGTCGAATGAGAGCTTATCCAGTTTTTTCAGCTGCAGGGCAGTTTCATGAAGTGCAGCAGCGGTAACTGTCATCTCCACATATTGAGTTCCGAGTTTAATCTCAGCCTCAGTAAACCTCTCGGTCAGATATGATTGTAATTCCTCGTTAGTCATAAGACCTAATATTTAAAGGGAAGATTTATCAGAAATGATTGGCTTAGCCTCGGAGTATTTAACCTTCCCGAAATTTTTTGTGCTCTTAATTTTCTTTTGAAGTTGCATAAGCCCGTAAAGGAATGCTTCAGGGCGCGGAGGACAACCGGGAACATAGACATCAACCGGAATCACATGGTCGGCTCCTTTAACAATTGCGTATGAGTTATAAAAGAATGGCCCTCCGGAAACGGCACACGCACCCATTGCAATCACATATTTTGGCTCAGGCATCTGATCGTATAACCGCTTAAGAACCGGAGCCATTTTATAATTTATGGTTCCTGAAATAACAATTAAATCAGCCTGACGTGGTGAAGGCCTTGCAACCTCTGCTCCAAACCGGGCAAAATCATCGTTGAAAAAATCATTGCCTCAGTTGCCGCGCCGGACCAGTTGCCGGAATGGAGCGGAACCCGTCCGCCGGTTCCGGGAAACTGGACGCAAACTCTGAATGAAAACTTCGATGGCGATACTATCAACGAAGCGCTCTGGAACAAGAAAATGCCGTGGGTCGGACTTATTCCGAACGAACTTCAACGTTACAATCCTAACAACGTATCAGTTAAGGACGGAATGCTTCATTTGCGCGCCGCCCGAGAAAAAGGATATCTCAACGGAATCGCGAATCCCGCCTTCCCCGAAGGCAAATATACCTCCGCCGTAGTCACCACCCACGAAAAATGGTCGCAAGCCTACGGTTATTTTGAAGCGCGGCTGAAACCGCAAACAGCCATCGGCGTCTGGCCGGCCTTCTGGGGGATGCCGTTCCATGGCCCCGGCCCGGAAGCCCGCCGCAACGGAACAACCCGCGGAGGCGCTGAAATTGATATTTTCGAACATCCAACCCGTTTCGGCCCCTACCGGACAAACATCGCGGTACACTGGGATAATTACGGAGCAGATCACAAAAAGACCGGTATCAGCCGCGTATATTATACTCCGGACAATGATGGATTCGTCACTGCCGGACTGCTCTGGGAACCCGGCAAACTCACCTGGTTCATTAATCAGAAAGTCGTTGGCGTCTGGGAAAGTCCGGCAGTACCGACCGTGGCAATCTATCTGAAACTTACAATCCAGATGGGCAATTGGGGCGGTTTCATAGTTGAAGATGATAAACTTACCCGGCAGGATTTTCTAATAGACTACGTCAGAGTCTGGCAGCGCGACGACCTGAAGCAAGTCAATAAAAAGTGAAGATTTACTGTTTATAACCGGATTTAAATCATTCGACATTGAACATGGACTTCTTTTTTCTGCTCCTGACAGCAAAGCCGGGGCCTTTAATACCCCGGCTTGAACGATGGCGAACCCTGTAGGTGCTGATCCGCTTATTTACCGGACGCCGGAGGCCGCGCTGCATCTGATAGGAGGTAAACAGCGCGATAATCCTGCCGATAAATACGGCGACAAAAAGCACTCCGATAAGAACCTCTATACAGACCAGCCGCTTAGCCAGTTCCGAACGCGGAACAATATCGCCGAAACCCAGAGTTGTAAGCGTGGTGAAACTGAAATAAAGCATATTCCTGAAACTCGCAACCACATCAGTATCGCCGACTCCCGCAAAAGCGCCTGGCGAAACCCGGTTGATAATGAAAAAGAAGTCAGCAAAACAGAATGCTATCAGAAAATAGGTCAGAATACTGCCGAATACTGATTCCAGCGATATTTTTTTCATCGAACAGGTGTAAAAGATCACGCAGGCTATAAGCACCAGATCAAAGGAAATCAGCAAAATACCGAAAAAACAGTCAAATGCGAAGGTATTCGCGGTTATAGAAGAATAATCAAACAGCAGCTTGCCGGCTATCCCGGCAATACCAAACGGCAGAGTAATTGCCAGCACTTTTACTTTCGACGTTATAAAATATGGAGCCAGAACTAGAAAAAGATAATATACAACCAGCAGCGGCGTATGCAGAAAATGCTCTTCATCCAGCGCCGGATTTGCCGCAAAAAACAAAATAAATATTATGGTCAGAAAAGTGCATTTATATCTGCCTGACAACATTGCTTCCAGCTTTATTTTATTAAAAAACATTTCCTTATCTCCATAATGCCCGGCTATACTCTGCACTGTTGAAAATTTTAACCATAACCGGGAAGAGTATAATCAGTTAAACAGCGAATCGAAAACTTTCTTGACGCCCTGCTCCAGTGCTTTCGCGCTGTCCGTTTTATTTGATTTATCCTTAGCCGGCGCGGTGGAATTGGTATTACTGCTGCCGTCGCTCTGGGGATTGGTTATGACATCCAGGGTCTTGTTCAACACACCTTCCAGTCCCTTGCCGCCGTCTTTGAGAATTTCCGCACCTGCATTAATGATGTTGAGCGCATTGTCTTTTAAAAATGCGGCGACAGTATCCTGAATGTTATATTGCGGATTATCAACAGTACCGGTAATATGCACCGGAGCCGAAAGCTGGCTCATGGTCAGATTGGATTTGACATCCAGGCCGCGGTCAGACCCCAAACCGGCATAGCCTTTAATCGTTAGATCGTTGACCAGATCACCTTTGAACTCGCATTTACTGACATAGATTCCGCGGTTACAGTATTTAAATGAATAGTTTCAGTGCTCTTGTAAAAATTATTGACGAATGCAAATGCCTGATTAGTCTTCTTTCCGGAATCCGGCTTCATATTCAAATTCATGCCCTGAAGTTTTGACAGCACTTCAAACGGAATAATTATAATGCGGCCTAATGTTGTTTGACCGAATTCATTGGGGATGGAAATATTCCGCAGCGTGATATTGGCCGGCCCGGTCATGTTATTCCATAAATCCGGAGTATCAACCCCGACGCCCTTGATATCCATGTCCAGGGACTCGACGGTGACCTCAATATTGCGCATATTGCCTTCGACAAACGGCTGCAGCAGCGGATGAATGTTAAGCTCTTTGATGTTACCGGTTAAACTGTAAGCAATTCCTTCGCGATTGCTGACCAGTTTGGATTTCACATTAACCGGAGATCCATTGATTACAAAATTCATCGGGCCGATATCCAGGATATTATCAACCGCGACAATTCTGCCATTAACTCCGGCCTTGATCTCCGGTCCGTAAGTGATTCCTTTCAGGTTAATAGTGGCGATAATCTCATTATTACCGAAATTGAAAGAGGCCGGTTCTTTTTTCTCGATCTGCGGTTTTGCTTTGCCGTTGGCCTTTTTCGTTTTCGCCGGGACGGCCGGCTTCTTCTCCGAGGCAGTAGTTGCACACAACTTTTGAATCAGCAGCGCGTCAATTTTCTCAGAAGAAAGATTGATGATTGTCCGCCCGCCTTTTTCCGGCATCTGACCATCAGCAGCCACCTGCATGGCAGTCCTGCCTTCGTTCAACAGTTCCAGATAAACTCTCCGGAAATTAAGCATCGCGTCCTTTTTCTGGATATTGATCACGACTTGTCCGCTGACAGGCGAAGTAATCTGGCGGCTGTAAAGCTTATCAATATTCACATTGCCCTTCACCTGAAATGACTGGAACTTATCAGCGGCTTCAAGATTAAGTTTGCCGTTAAGGTCAAGTTCGGTAAGCTCGGAAGCATAAAACAGATTGACCAGATTTTTATTTAAATAGACGATACTGGCGTTCAGCGTCATATCCCCCTGCCCGATGTTTATCGTGCCGCTGTCGTCAAAGCGCATCGCCTTCTGGCGGTTGACCAGAATTTCAGCGGAATGGCTGGCAATTTTAAGTTCATTATAATTGACCATCTGCAAATCCACCGCCTGATTGATGGTGACATTCTGGTACCGCTTATCCCCCGGCAGCGAAATATCAATATTGTTCAGCGCCAGACCGCCGGTCACTGTCATCCTGGTGAACTTATCCGAAAACTTGACTTTGAGTTTGCCGGACAGATCGCCGGCATTAAACTCGTTCCCGGATGCCTTCATGAACCCGTTGAACTGGCTTAAACCAAGCTGGTTTATTTCGACATTCATCACCGGCGGACTGTTCACAAATTCAGACATATTTTTCAGATTGATATTGCACGGGCTTAAATCAACGCTGAGCGTCTTCCGCGAGGTCTGGGAAAGATTGACTGACAATGCGCTTAGATTCATTGTCATCTGTTTCAAAGAAGCATCAAAACGTCCGGCGATCTCCGCGCCCGGCGGCGTGAGTTTGTTGAGATTGGACATGATCGCCTTGCGCACTTCCGCGCTCAGCGGCAGTCCTTCCACGGTGCTGCCGGAAATATCCGATATTTTAAATACCACATTGGTTTTCATCGTATCCAGATCAAGTCCGCCGTTCAAACTCAACCCTGCAAGTTTGGCTTTCCCTTTGCTTATAAGCACCGCGAATTGCTCCAGCCTGATCTTTTTAAACTTTTCAATAAACAGTCTGGAGTTCTGGTCAAAGTTATAATCCCTTAACTGCATACCGGGCGCATTCATATCCAGATTCGTCACCGCGATCCGGGTGCGAAGTTCTATGGTATCTTCTATTTTTCCGGCGGAAGCGTCAATATCGGCATTAAGCCTGCCGTCCAGAATTTTTATTCCGGATTCGGACGGCATAAAGAGCTGGACTGTCTTCAGGTTCAAATCGCTGATATGCAAATTTATTTCCGGCGGAGTTCCGTTGAAACCGCTGCGGTTTTCATCCCAGCAATATGCGGAAGGCGCGATTAATTTTAAATCCAGCACACTGCGGTTCTTTTCCAGCAGCGAGGCGCTGAGTTTATTCAAATTCACTTCTTTACGGTTTAAATCCGCCGTGATGTCGTGATTCATTGTAAAACCGAACGGCGGCAGCTCGTAAGCTTTGCCCATGATCATCGCACTGCCGCTGCGCTCCAGGCCGAGATTGCCTTTACTGACCAGGGTACTGCCATTATAATCAATTTGTCCGAAATAAGCCAGTCCGATACGCCCCGGATTGTACCCGCC
>Ga0118677_10007365_pt1 | contig 18191 bp, 17 predicted proteins | sample AliMusrvi5mmetaG_FD_86154 | JGI IMG/M metagenome (GOLD analysis project Ga0118677, IMG submission 86154) | reverse complement strand
GATGATTACCTTACGCGCCATCTCATCCTTAACCTGGCCACGCAGAAACAGGAACTGAAAGACCTTGAATTTAATTTCTTGGAACTCCCCAAATTTACCAAGACCGAAGATGAGCTGGACGGAATAATAGAGAAATGGGTCTACTTCATTAAAAACGTCGGCAACCTTACCATGATCCCGAAAAGCGCCGAGTCCATACCCGATCTGAACAATGCCTATACCCAGGCGGCGGTGTTTTCCTGGAGCAAGGACGAACTTGATGTATATGAATATTGGCGTATGGAAGAGACGTCTGATCGCTATAAGTTGCAGGAAGAATTTGAAAAAGGGGAATTGGAAGGAAAGATTGCGGTTGCCCGTAAGATGAAACAAAAAGGGTACTCCCCGGAAGATATCATGGAGATTACCGGCATCGGCGAGGATGCCTGAAATGACCCTGTTACCTGATAAACATTCAAATCAACAGGGATAAAGGCCAAAAGTAGGCGCTTTTCAGCGATGTTCACAGAATGAACATGAATGAAATCTGGGTCCGAAAACTCTTTGGTATAACTTCTTGATCTCAAGGGGTATGCCTGCCTTTGTGGTACTCCCCTTTATTGACTTTGAGCGCGAGCATCCAAAAGAAGCCGCACTCATCGCCTCTCATAAAACACCATGGGTGCCTGACACCGGTGTACCTCATGCCGTAGTGGGGCTTACCATCAAACAGGATATGACACTGCTTCGCGCGTGGCGTGAATATCTTGGGCTCACCCAGGCGGAAGTTGCTGACAAGGCGGGGATCACACAATCTGCTCTGTCGCAGATGGAATCCGGAGAAAGCAAGCTCCGCAAGGCTACCCGTGTAAAACTGGCAACGGCGATGGGTCTGATTGCTGAGCAGCTTGCGTGAAGATTGATCCCGCAGGCGGCAGCAATAATAAGAAGGGCATATGGCAACGGTCTTCCGTTTTTGTCCATTAGGCATGATGGTTAAATTTAATAAACGCATATGTGTATTTTTTATTTTTATGCAAAAAATATTTTGACATGCTTTGATTTTATGTTAGTATCTGCACCAGGTTGGGCGTGAGCTTTTACAATCGGGCTGGTGTATGTAGTCTTGAAAGTAAGTGTAACTGCAAATAGTGTTTGACATTAGGGATATAATATATTTATATAGCGACAATGATAGCACTCTCAAGGAGGTGAATGATGGATAAAAATAAAGTAATAGCATCACTTATAGCAGCAGTGCTGGCTTTGCCGGCGGTTGGTATGGCGGCACCGCAGTTTTCAGTGCTTAATACGGCTGGTACGGCAGATGTGTTGACGGTAACCGATACTGGGATGATGGGGATTGGGACGAGTGCACCTGCGCGTGGTTTAAATATTTTTTCAACAAGTGCGAACATTGCAAGTATTGGAATTCAGCATGCGCCAGTATTGCCTGTTACTGCTGGTGGTGGAGCTCTTGGTCTTTATTTTAATTATGGCATTGATGGTCTTACTTTGCCTAGAAGCGGCGATCGCTTGGGAACAATATTATTTGGTGCGGCCACCAGGTCCATTACAACGACTGTTACCGGAGCCAATATTGCGGCAAAAGCAGAAGCACAGTGGACAGACAATGGAACAACCGTGGTCTCGCCAAGCTATTTGGTTTTTAATACCACGCCAGCCGGTACAACAGGTGTGATTGAAAGAGTTAGGGTTACTGGAAGTGGGTATGTCGGTATAGGTGCAACGGCACCTTCACAGAAGCTCGAAGTAAATGGCGGGATACGCCTAAATCCTGCTACTGCTGTTAAGCCTACTTGCGATGTCACTGTTCGCGGAACCATGTGGTTTACTCAAGGAGCGCCTGATAAGGTAGAATTCTGTGCTCTTGATTCTACCAGTACTTACAACTGGAAGCAAATAAGTAATTTTTAATTATATTTTTAATCTATATTAAACTGTAAAGGAGTTTTTATGAAAACAAAAAAAAATTGGAGTCAGCCGAAAATTAGCAAAGTAACTTTGGCAAAGACATTGGCAAGTAGCGGTTCTGGTGCCGACCTTGGTTTCGCTAGCGCCTCAACAGGTGGTGGCTAATTATCTTGCCATTTGTATCTTTTATAACTTGGCCGAATCAGGTACGCATGCATATAGTGCGTACCTTTTTATTAGAGGTAAATTATTTATCATCAGTCTGATGCATACTGGGTAATATCCGTCGATCAAAATAAGCGGCTTGAAGTAACCGAGCACTCCTCAACAGGCATTGTCCATTTAGTCAGTCCTCATATTTTGTCCCGTGGCCGTGTTGATAACCGAGCTGAACTATTCAGCGCCTTACATATACCGCTGGTAGATCAGAATTCAATCAGCAGCCGCCGCCTGATTGAAATGGCTTATACAACTTGGGGTGAAGATGCTCCAACACGTATTTATGGTGATTGGATTTTGGCGGCTTGGGACCCCAATCAGCAGCGCTTATTCTTGTCACGTGATCACTTCGGCAATACGGCTCTGTATTATATCAGCACGCCTCAGTTCTTTGCCTTTGCAACCTCTCGACAGCCACTTCTAGCCTTGGCCCCAAAGGTTGATCTTGATGAATTGTATCTGGCTCAGGTGCTTGCATCCTGGCCTGCCTATCACGGTGAACGAACTGTACATACTCAGATCAAACGTCTCCCGCCAGCCCACTGTCTGACGTTTACCCCGGAGGTCTTTCAGGTATACTGCTACTGGCAACTTGAGAAGACCCCGCTTCTAAAGTTTAAGCATCGTGATGAATATCTTGAAGGATTTCGGGAGGTATTCGATGAGGCGGTGCGGTGTCGCCTATATACTGACCCTTCAACAAATCGGCAGGAACAAGTCGGATGTACCCTCAGTGGGGGGTTGGATTCCGGGTCAGTTGCAGTAACCGCAGCAGCTATGCTGGCGCTGCAGGGTCGTCGGTTGCCAGCCTTCACCTCAATCCCCCTTAGCGACCCTACCTCCTATGTGGGAACTCGTTTTGGCAATGAACTCCCTTTGGCTCGGGCTGTGGCTGATTATGCCGGGACAATCGATCTGGAAACTATAAGTGCCGTAAACTACTCCCCTATTGCTGCTATACGTCAGATGCTGGCGGTTTTATGGGAACCATCACATGCGGCCAGTAATTTTTTCTGGATGCTTGATATGTTTACTTTTGCCCATGAGCAAGGCTGTAAGGTTCTGCTTACGGGCCAATGGGGCAATGCAGGGTTTTCCTGGAGAGGCAATATAGCGTCTCAACCTCTCTGGTACCAATTGCAACATATGGAGTTACGGACTTGGCTGAAGGAGAGGGTCAAACTTCTGGCTCCACAGTCGCTGCTGGCTAAGTGGAGACACTTGCGGACTGACGGAGATACATGGCTTCTGAGGACAGCCATACATCCAAACTTTGCAAGGAGGATCAGGCTACGGGAACAGTATTTGGCTGATCTGTCGGAACATTTTCCTCGAAATAGCCTAGATGGACGTTTCAGCTTTCTGATGCCAGGTCGTGCAAATGTCGGTTGTTTGTTTGCTGCTTTGCATCAAGCCACTGGACTTGAAGCTCGCGACCCCACCGCTGATGCTCGCTTGCTGGCCTATACCGTATCGGTTCCTGACTGGGTCTATATTGATCCAATAACAGATACTAATCGCTGGTTGGTCCGTACTGCTATGGCCGGGAGGTTGCCGGACGAGGTACGGCTAAATCGCCAAAGAGGTAGGCAGGCTGGTGATCTGGTACCTCGGCTTCGTGCTAACGGTTGCGAGCTAGAACTAGTTCTGAAAGAACTTTCCAGTGGACCGGCTGCTGAGTATTTAAATGTTCCCTATATGTGGCAAGTTTGGCGGAAAGTACAAAGTGACGATACTCCTGAGGCATACCGACTGGCAATAACGGTGCTGACCCGAGGCATTATGGGCGGGTTGTTTGTGAATGGTTTCTATGATGGAACCTATTGTTGACTTTTGCTAAATAGTTTTGTAGGTGATGGTATACGGCTAATAATCATCACCTATGTATTCGAAACACCGCATAGTTTTACCGTGTGCTGTGATTATGCAATCCACTAAATCTGGATGTAACTCTTCCCGCCAGGTTCCCGCTTTACCGTTTCTGAAAAAACTGTCGGAGGCGTTAATGGGCCGCTCTCTAAATCCCTCAATTTGTTCCTGGCGTTGGAGTTCACTAAAGGTCGAGAAAGCTACCGCTTTTGCCACCCGCTCCAGACTGTGAGGTAGACAGCAAAAACGGACAACCGCTCCGAACGTCTCTTCTGGTTTCCTTATCAGATCCTCATACCGCACCAGATGTACTGGCAGATTCGATGCGCCCATCCAGCTTGCGACATGACCGCTCCAACAGGAGAGGCGCTGGCGCAACTGGTCGGCCATGCCATCTAGTGAACGGGATAGCGCAAAGTCAGGATTGCAGAGATTATCAGTCGCCTTCTCAAGGGTTACTCCCCAATGATTGGCGCATGACGCAACCATATCCAGTGGATTGCGCAAGATGTAGACCACCCCGCCGGTTACTTCCGGTGGAAAAAGCGGGTCACCAGTGCTGGTTACCCCCCATGCGTCATGCACCTTCATGAAGATAGTCTGTTGTTCTTCCCGTGCCATACAGCGATACACGCCGGGGCGCAATGCTTCGATGGTATCATCATCAAGTGACGATGCCTCAACCCCTGCCCATTCATCAAACCATGTGCGGGCACTGGCAATCGGCCCGCCATCAAGTTTGTTGATATCTGCTGGTTGCTCTGCGTTGCGTAAATAGTTAGTCAATAAAACCCGCATCCAGGTGTTGCCCGATTTCGGATAAGAGGCCAGCCAGAAAATTTTAGCCATTAATGATTACCTCGACAATCTGGTCAACACTCCACCCTTCAGTTGGTCTTCCAATGCGCCATACCGGCACCTGTTCCAATAACACTTGCTTCAACGGGAAGAGGCCGGGATGCTCTTCAGGCAATAATGGGCCATAAATGCTATCCAGCAAGGCTTCAAACCGTTCCAGCCCGGTGCATTGTTTTAGAGTGACACCAGAGGCATGCTCGGTCGGCAACAGCAGATACAATCCTCTAAGCTGAGCAGATTTTGAGGTGTGGTAATCATGTAACGGTACAGCCGCTTTCATGCGGTGCCAAGGCAAAAAGGCGAGCCCATCAGTGTCTATTCCAAGCGCTAAAGTAGCCTCCTTTGTAAGATGCGTCTGAGAGATACCGGGAATCGCTTCAATCTGTCCTTCAGTACCAAATTGCAGTACGGTAATATCATCGCTCAGCATTCTGCAGCCCCGTTGCAGCAGCGCCGTCAAGGTGGTGGACTTGCCAGCACCTGAGACTCCGGTCAGCGCCACTGCATCACCTCCCGGCAACACTACGGTATTAGCGTGCAGAACCAGATTACCTCGCTGGCGCAGTAATGCTGCTAAAACCGATGCCTGAAAATGAAAGGGGAGCAACTCCTCCTGACATTCGGGATTGCGTTGCAGGGTGACAAGGCAGCCGCGATCAACCAGAAAACGACCAGCTCTCTGTCCTCCTCGCCACAAAAAACGCCCCGGCTCAACCTCCCAGTTATCTTCCTTTGCAACCGGCGCGTCTAGCGAGCGAGGCACCTCACCCTCAACCACAACTACATCCGGTTCGGCATCGGCCGGTGCTGCAAGAAGTGCCGGGCAGGGAAACGTGGTACGAATTACAAGATTGTAAACGCTGTAGTTATAATGCATCAAACACACCTTCAATGTGATCAGCTAGACCGGCGAGGTTCCAAACACCCCGTGGACGACGCAGGCGGTACCAAGGTACCTGAGACAGTTTAGCTCCCAAGGTTAGAAAATCCTTCCGATCCAGCAAAACATCGGCAATATGACTGTTATACAACAAACTGCCCAACACCTGGAATCGTTTGCCGCCGGTCACCGGTTCAATTTCAATTTGACTACGGCTATGCACCGAAAGGTGCACCAACACGTTGACCGGGCACGCGTCTCCTTTGGTCTGCTCCGGCTGCCAGCCTCGGCGTTGCAGGTCACCCGGCTTCTGATCTTCTACGGCTATGCCTAATTGTTCAAGCGCAGACGGCCACAAGAGGACTTGTTGACTGGTAGGCAGTATCTCTAACTTTCCTGTACCGCCTGCAACGGTCAGGGTCAGTTCATCCGCCAGTAACCGCCAGCCGCGCCGGACAAGCTCTGCAATCAAGGTTGACTTTCCGGCGCCTGAATCGCCGGTCAAAATAAGACTCTTGCCGTTGTGCTCGGCAGCTGCCGCGTGAAAGGCCAGCAGTCCGCGCTGAAGCCAGAGGGCAGCCAATGGAGTCCAGTTGAGAAAACGGTTAATTGCCTCCGTATTATTTTCGGCAAGCGGATCGATAGTGATCTGCTTGCCCTGTTCGACCAGATATCGGGCAACGCCGGGCACTTCTAGCATAAAACGTCCCGGTGTGGCATGCCACAGGACACCACAACGTGCAGGGTCATCGAGAAACGGAGGCACATGACCCGTAATGATCTGCGGATAATCAGGAATGTCGGGGGGCAATGCAAAGTTATTCATGGGAATAGTAAATGCTTTCGAAATTCCTTCAGGTAATCCAGCAAGAGGCCTCCAACGAAGCCCGAAGGGAGAATATCACGGTTGATGGGAACTTGTACAGCGGAGTTTGTTTCCTCTGCCTGGAGGTACGGAGGCCTATTTTGTTCTGATTTCGTTCTAATTCGCAATCTATTATTATCGCGCAGAGACGCAGAGGGCACAGAGAGATTCAAAAAAATACCGATTAACTCGCACAGCTTTCCGCGTAATATACCTTTGCGTAATCAAATGAGCTGTTTTGAAAATACACCTGAAACCTTTCTACAGGGATAAAGGGGATGAAGGGGATGAAGGGGATAAACCTGTCGGTCAGGTTTTACCCAAAAAGCTTTTAAGTTCAGATTTCATCTGTGTACATCGGTGTACATCCGTGGCTAATAAAAAGGTTCAAAGTCTTAGTCAGAGCCTTTGGCCATAGATTAACACAGCCAAAAGTAGGCGCCACCAGGCGATGTTCACGGATAACGGCAATAACCAGAAACTACTTCTGCTTCACCGTGCGCTTCTTTGAACGACTTCGGGCTATGCATGTATGTACTGCCCTGCAGCCAGCGCTAAAAGGCCGGAGCGTGTCAAACGGTGTGCTTCTGCATAGCGGTCTATCGCGAAGAGTAAATTCTCCGGCAGAGTGATATTCACACGTTTCGCTTTAACATTGATGCGAGACAAGTCAACATCAACCAGAATCCAAGTACCCCCTGCATAATCAGGGACGTTGATCCAACGTTCAAGCGATGACGCAATAGGTACATCTGATTCTCCTGAATAGTGGCATTCCGCAGCGTCCTGAATGTTGGACACAGCCTCTTCGATAGTTTTACCAGCGGTAAAACATCCCGGCATGTCCGGAACGGTTACGCTATAATCACTCGCAGGGTCTTTATGAATTACAGCGGGGAATAACATTTGTTACCTCCATTCCCATCCGGCTTGGCGGTATATGCTCCGCAGTGTACCGGTGGCAAAGTTGTGGTTAGGATGAATTACAGTCACATAGCCGGTTTTATCTGGATGTTTGAATTTGTGGTGTGATCCGGTTACGGTGACCAACACCCACCCTTCGTTTTTTAGTCTTTTCATTATCTCACGACGTGTCATATGTTTGTTTATACACACCCATACACACTCAGTCAATCGCTTTTCGCAGGAAGCAAAGGGCTGTTATCAGGCCGGAAGAACCGTAAGAGTTTTCGGTCGTTGTTTGTAAAAATTAACAACAATTTACGCAGGTTGGTTTTATATTTTATTCTCTTGCCTGCTGTGGTATTAGATTACGGTTATGGCGCTTTATTCCTGCAAACTTGGCGGATCGGACGGTAAAATTCTCAACCGGGAATTTGATGCTGCGGACAGTACTGTTTTGCGCAAAAACCTTGAGGACCAGGGTTTCTTTGTTTTTGCGGTAAAAAAGAAACCGTTCCAGTTTTTGTTTGATAAAGGCATCAAACGGCGAAAGATCGATAACCGTGCTCTTTTAACCTTTAATCAGGAGATGCTGGTGCTGATCAAGGCCGGTATGCCGATAATGCAGGTACTGGATGCCATCCTGGAGCGCCATGATGCCGGTCCGCTGTACGAAGTTCTGGTGCAGGTGCGCGAGGATGTAAAATCAGGCTCCGCACTGTCGGTTGCGATGGAAAAACATGGCAGGGCCTTCCCGCATCTCTACGTCGCCTCCATTCGCGCAGGTGAACGGACGGGCGACCTCCCCCAGACCATCCGCCGCTACATCGAATACCTGAAGCGTGCCGGCACCCTCCGGAAGAAAATTATCGCGGCCATCTTTTACCCTGCCATCCTGGTTGTTTTCGCCGTCATTGCGATCACGCTCCTGCTGGTATACGTAGTACCGACCTTCAGCCAGGTATACGCCGATTCCGGATCGCAACTTCCCGTGCTGACCCAACTACTGATAAACTTCACGACATTTCTCCGGCACTACTTTATTCTCGGAATCATTATCGCAATTGCTCTGTTTTCGGGATTCAGATCGTGGAAAAACAGTGAAGCCGGCCGCTACACATTTGACCGATTCAAACTGACCGTTCCGGTGGCAGGCGATGTATTCTCCAAATACTCCGTAGCCGCCTTCACCCGTACCCTGGCAACCGTCCTTGGGAGCGGCATACCGATCATAGAATCGTTACGCATGTCAATCGGGACCCTGGATAACGTCTTTATGGAGAAACGGCTGTTCGAAGCGGTCAGATTTATTGAAGAAGGGGGTCGGCTCTCGGTCGCGCTGGACCGGATTCACATCATGCCCCCGCTGGCCCTGCGGATGCTCGGAGTCGGCGAAACCACCGGGTCACTGGAAGACATGCTGATAGACATATCCAACTATCTGGAAGACGAACTGGAAGAACGGATGCATCTGCTGACCACCGCCATAGAACCTGCCATCATGCTGGTTATGGGTGTGGTTATCGGCGTCATAATAATAGCGATGTATCTCCCCATATTCAAAATCGCCGGCACCGTCGGCTAGGATATCGATGCAACCATACAAACGAAAAAATATCGGCACAATCCTGGTGGAACGGGGGAGCCTGAATCCGGACCATGTACCGGTCATAGTCGACAAACTTGCGACGACCCGGCAGCGCTTCGGTGAAATAGCCATACACGAAGGATTTATCACCGAAGAAGACCTCGCCCATGCCCTGGCGGAACAATTCAGCTTCGAATACATAGACCTGCGCACCTTCAAAATGGATTCGGACCTGCTTAACCAGCTGCCGCCCGATGCGATCTACCGCTTCCACTTCGTTCCGCTGGAAATCCAGCCGCACGCCATTGTCATAGCCGTCTCCGACCCGACCGACGTCGTCAAACTTGACGAACTGGAACTGCTGCTTGACCGCCAGATCCAGATCCGCATCGCCTCCGACTCGGCCATCGCAGCGGTAACAAAAGCGGGGGAGGGGACCCGGCGGGTACTGCGCGAAGTATCCGAAGACTTCATGCTGCAGCTGATCAAGGAAACCGACCGGGGAGAAGAAATCCTGTCGGTGGAATCCATCACCGACGATACCAGCCCGATCATCAAACTGATCAACACGACCATACTCGACGCCCTGAACAGACGTGCCAGCGACATCCACATCGAAACCGGCCTTGACGGAGTCGATATCAAATACCGTATCGACGGCGTACTCTATAAAGCCAACGACACCATCGATCAGCACTTTCAGGCGCCGATCATCTCACGCCTCAAAGTCATGAGTGAACTGGACATCTCCGAACGACGCATCCCCCAGGATGGCCGCTTTAAAATCCGCTTTGGCGACAAATCCATCGATTTCCGCGTCTCAATCATGCCCAGCTCCCTGGGCGAAGACGCCGTTATCCGTATCCTCGACAAAGAAAGCATAGCCAGCGACCTAAAAGGGCTGACCCTTGAAAACCTCGGCGTCAGCGAACGGGAAATCAAACGACTGCGGAAAAAAATCCGTGAACCATACGGCATGGTACTGGTAACCGGTCCCACCGGCTCCGGAAAAACAACAACCCTCTACGCCGCACTAACCGAAATCCATACCGGAGAAGACAAAATCATAACGATCGAAGACCCGGTAGAATACATGCTGCGCGGAGTACTGCAGATCCCGGTCAACGAAAAAAAAGGCTTGACCTTTGCCAAAGGACTCCGCTCCATCCTGCGCCATGACCCGGACAAAATCATGGTCGGAGAAATACGTGACTCGGAAACGGCACAAATAGCCGTCCAGTCGGCCCTGACCGGACACCTGGTATTTACGACGGTTCACGCCAACAACGTCTTCGACGTAATCGGGCGCTTCATCCATATGGGGATCGACCCCTACAACTTTGTCTCATGCCTCAACTGCGTCCTGGCGCAACGACTGATACGGAAAGTCTGTACCGCATGCCGCCGCCCGGTACAATACAACGACGAACAACTAACGGACGGCGGAGTCGACCCGGCACGCTTTCGCGGCATGACCCTCTACGAAGCACACGGCTGCGACGAATGTCACGGCACCGGCTATAAAGGACGCGTAGCGATCGTAGAACTCCTGGAACTGAACGACCGGATTCGCGACCTCATAATAGCCAAAGTACCCGCAACCCAACTGAAACAAGCCGCCCGTGACGCCGGAGTCATGTTTTTACGTGATTCAGCCGAAGAGAAACTTGCAGCCGGAATAACGACACTCAAGGAGATAAACCGCGTTACGTTTGTGGAGTAACCGGAACAGGAAACGCCATGTTGTTTGCCAGCAAACCAATAGGAGTTGAAATCAGCTCCCAGGGAATTACCTGTGCCCTCGCGGGCGGGACTGCCGGCACTCCCCGCGTCGAACGCGTGGCCCATGCGCCATTTTCCCGTGAAACCCTTCAGATATCACTTCGGGAACCGAATATCCTTGATCCCGCGGCATTTATCGAAAGCCTGAAAACGGCACACAAACAACTGCTCTGCCCATCGAAAATGATCTCGGTCTCTCTCCCCGACGGAGTGAGCAGGATCCTGCTGCTCAACCACGAAGGGCGCTTCAAAAGCCGCACGGAAGCGGTGGACATGATTCGCTGGAAACTGAAAAAAAGCATCCCCTTTGACAGTCATGACACCCACCTTGACTTTCAGCAACTGACGGTCCGGGAAAACGGCGACCTGGCGCTCCTGGTGGCAATCGCATCGCGCACCGTGATCGGGCAATACGAAGAACTGATTGCGGCAGCAGGACTCTCACCCGCATACATCGACTGCAACACCTTCAACATACACCGCCTCTTTGACCGGCGCCTGTCGCTTCAGGAAGAATACATCCTGATAACACTCTATGCCGGCACGCTCTCCATCGTAGCCTTTTTCGAGGGAATACCCGAATTTATCCGGAGTAAGGACCTGAGCGGACCACTCGCGACCGACAGTCGCGTCTACATGGAAATAAACAGCTCGCTGCTGGTATACAAAGAGCGGTTCCCGGAACGACCGGTTCAGACGGTATTCTGCGTGGCGGCGCCCGGAACTGCCCAAAGCTTTCAGGAAATGGTAACCGAAGCAACCGGGATAGCGCCGGTCCTGCTTGAAACCAAAAGTGCGATACTCCCCGGAAACTCCGCGCCGGGCGACCAGGCACGGCTATTCCCCTGCACCGCCGCCATCGGTGCGGCCTTGAGGAGACTTTGATGCGTATCACCATAAACCTTGCGACGCGCATCTATCTCGATCACCGACTACTGAACCGGTTCGGATATTGCGCCATAACCCTCCTTCTCGCCCTGTCGGGATGGAATATCAGCCGGATATCATCAAACATGGGAGAAAAAAGCCGCCTGAACGCCGAACTCACCGCAATTCAGAACAAACTCGAACCGAAACCGGGCGGCATATCCGAAACCGACGTAACCCGTCAAAAAACCCGCGTGCGCTTCTATAATGAAATAATAGAACGCAAAAATACCAACTGGCTGAATATGCTTGAGACATTCGAGAATAATACGCCGGCGGGAATCTCGCTCTCCCTGCTCGCTCCCGAAAAAAACCAGGGAGAGTGGAAACTTGAGGGCTACGCAAAAACATTTGCATCCGTACAGCAGTACCTGGAAAAACTTGAAGCATCGAAAAACTTCTCAAACGTCCTGTTGCTCTCCCACCGGAATTTTATTTCCGGCGATAAAGCACACGGCGTACAATTTACGATCTCCTGCAAGGTACTCTTTTGATGAAACAGTACGCACTTGAAATAGTCCGTCAGAAATGGCGGCTCCTGGGTACCATCCTCGTACTGCTGCTGCTCAATGTGGCCTTCGTGATTATGGTATCGGCGTATCAGGCGCCTGCACTGCTGGAACTGCAGACGAAATGGAACAGCGCACGTCGCCAGATTACCCGTTCCGGACAGGTTGACGCCACCCTTCTCCATAAACAGAGCAGCGCCGACCTCGAAAAACTGATGGCGAAAATCCCCGAGAAACGGCACTTCGCCCGGGTATTGAGTGAACTGCTGGAAGACGCGGCAAGCAGCGCCGTCGGAGTTGGAACAATCAGCTATAAACCGCTTCAGCTCAAACAGGAAGCGCTGCTCTCCTACCAGATGACGCTCTCCGTCACCGGCGGCTACGCAGCGGTAAAAAGTTTCCTCTCCGATCTTCAGAACAAACCGGACTTGATCGTGGTAGAGTCGGTCTCATTTTCAAACAACGACCCCCTTGTCGAGAACGTGGTCATGGATCTGCATATAACCATCTACCTCCGGGAGAACGTATGAATCGTCAGCGCCTGATTCTGTTTGTACTGACGATACTGCTCGGCATCGCCGTGCTCTGGAGCTACAGCGCGATACCGCGCTTCAAAACGGTAGCAACCGGAGTACAGACGGCTCAACCGGTAAAAAGAGAAACCACCGTCGCACCGAAAACAACCCCGCGGAGTGCGGACGACGGCACCAGAGTGAACACCTTACAGCTCGACAAGGCGCCGTCCGGATTCAAAGGGTATCATCGCAACATATTCAAACCTCTGTTTATCGATGAGGAAAAGGCGGTCAAACGGAGCGCCATGGCCGGCAAACAGCCTCCGGTGATTGTACCCCCTCCGGCAGCAGTAGCAGTACCGGTAACAATTCAACCCGAAGCAGCTCCGCTGGCTCGCTTCACGTTCCTGGGTTTTCTGAAAAAAGGGTCGGCAAGAACGATATTTCTTGCCAAAGAGAAAGACATACTCCTGGTGAAAAAAGGGGATACGATTGCCGAACGCTACGAAGCATCTGAAATTACCGATCGGGCACTCACGCTGACGGTCACCGATACCGGCGACCAGATCGTTATCCCCCTGATAGAAAACAAGCCGCTTATCACGGCAAAATAACAGACTATATCCAAGGAGACGCACTCAATGCGCTACCTGAAATACACCTTACACGTTACACTATTACTTGCTTTCGGCCTGCTATCCGCCTGTGCCTCTCCCGCTTCAATCACGTACAAAGCAGCGGAGAAACTGGAGGCGGATGGGAAATACGAAGACGCGATGTACCGGTATGCGGAATCCTTCAAAAGCGATCCGACGGTCAACGCCCCCCGGGTTCAATTCCTGAAAGTTCGCCAGAAAGCGGCCGAACAGCGGTACCAGCAGGGAATGTCATTAGCAGCCAAAGGGAACTATGCCGCCGCCTTGACGGAATTCCAGGCGGCACAGGGAATTGATGCGACCCAGGACCGTTTCAGACAGCAAATCGACATTGCGACCCGGTACAAGGAAGCACAGCAGGCGTTTCAGGAAGGACAGGAATTTGAAAAAGGGAATAAACTGAAAGATGCCCACCGTCAATACATCAGAGCAGCAGAACTGTTTCCCAAAAACACGGAATATCAGGCTGCCCTGAACCGGATTATCCAGCTGCGCAAGAGCAAACTGGAAGGGTATGAACTGCGCGTGAAATCCGCCAAACCGATAACCCTCAAATTTAAAGAGGCGAAATTGAAAGATGTCTTCTCCATCCTGACCCAGCTTTCCGGAATTAACTTTGTCTTCGATGAAACGGTCAAAGATGCACCGATCTCAATATATATCGACAATGCGTCATTTGCGCAGGCACTTGACCTGCTCGCCAACATGAACAAACTGAGTGCGAAAAATCTTAACGAAACGACCGTGCTGCTCTTTATGAACTCGCCGGAGAAGAGTAAACAATATGACGACATGGTGCTGCGCACGTTCCACCTCAACTATATGGACGCAAAAAAAGCGATCAACCTGATCCGCACCATGATCCAGGTACGCAAGGCGTATGTGAACGAAGAGTCCAACTCGATTGTGGTTCGCGACACAGAAGACGTCGTTGCGGTTGTGGAAAAGATCCTTGATGCCAATGACATGCCGGACGCGGAGGTCGTCCTCGATGTCGAGGTAATGGAGATCAGTGACAAAAATGCTGAAAATATCGGCCTGCTGCTGAGTGACTACAAGATGCAGCTGGGAGCGTTTTCTCCGGACAACAAACTGATGGCCACATCCCTCGTCGGTGCCACGACAACTGCGGCCTCCGGAACCACCACGATAACAACGGGTGGCGGTGACATCACAAACCTGGTACGTGCGTTCAGTATGAAAGGATTCGGTGGATACGTCACCGTACCGAATGCGACCTTCAACCTCGGCAAAACACTGGCCAATGGCGAAGTCCTGTCAAACCCGAAAATCCGGGTAAAAAACAAGGAAAAAGCCAAATTCAACGTCGGCACCAGAGTTCCGATCACAACGACAACATTGAACGGGACCGTGTCACAGGTAAACGTCCAGTATGTGGATGTGGGGGTAAAAGTCAATGCCGAACCGACGATTCAACTCAACAACGAAATAACCATCAAACTGAATCTGGAAGTCAGCTCAATCCTGACCAAAGAGAAAGTCGGCGCCGACGGATTAACGACCGTAGTCACAATCGGAACCCGCAATCTTGAAACCGTACTCAGCCTGAAAGATAACGAAACCAGCGTCATCGGCGGCCTGATCCAGCGCTCTGACAACAACGACAAGAGCAAGGTGTATCTGCTGAGTGACATACCATTGATCGGACCATTATTTACAAACGTCAACTCATCCAAAGACAAAACCGAACTGATGCTGGCGATTACCCCCCGCCTTGTCCGTGGCATACCGGTACCGCTTCCCGGTCTTTCCTCATTTGCCTCCGGTAAAGAGGAGCATCCGTCACTCGTCAAGCCGATGTCTTCATTTGATCTGGAACCGGTATTTGAAGGAGAAGCGCAGCCGAAGGAAAATGAAAAACGGCCCGTAAACCCTCCGGCAGCGGTAAAAAATGCCAACCCGGCCGTTTCCGGCCCGGTGACGCCGGCAGCTCAGCCACCCGCACCAGGGGGAGCAGCATCAGGAGATCAGAGCGCTCAGAAGAAAGCGGAGGTCGCTCCGGTAAGTACGGAAGTTCCTGCGGTGGCACCAGCTCCTGCACCAGCACCAGCGCCGGCCCGGATTCAACGCAGTCTGTTGCAGATTGCCGCTCCTTCATCCGCAACTGTCGGCCAGCTGTTTAAACTGGATATAAAGATTAGTGACGTGAAAGATCTTGTCAATGCACCCTTTGTACTGACCTATGACCCCGCTTTTGTGGATTTTGCGGCGATAACGGAAGGTTCTTTCATGAAAAAGGATGGCACAACAACGACATTCAGGAGTACTAACGACTCCGCAAAGGGTACGGTTGTGGTAACGTCAGCGCGGACGGCGGGAGGCGCCGGGGTGTCCGGCAGCGGCACGCTTGCAACGGCGTCATTCAAGGCGAAAAAATCGGGACCGGCGAGCTATGCGTTCAGAAATCCGGCCTTTACGGCGGCAGACGGTTCCGGGCTTATTGTTCTTCCCTTCAGTACGGCGGTAGATATCCGGTGATGCTGCATTTGAAGCTGCTGAGAGTATGCAGAAGGAATGGTAATAATGTGACATATTCAGGTAAAACGGGTACGCAGCGTTTTTCGACGACATCTTGCCGCTCCCGAAGCTGTCGTGGTTTTACCCTGATTGAGCTGATGATAGTCGTTTCCATAATCGGCATTCTGGCTGCTATTGCGGTACCCAATTACCAGTGGGGAATCATAAAAGCGAGGGAAGCGGTGTTGCGTGAAACCCTCTATAATTTTAGAAATATCATCGACCAGTTTTATGCCGATCAGGGAAAATATCCGGATTCACTTGACGATCTCAAGCAAAAGCAATATATGCGTGATATTCCCAAAGATCCGTTTACCGGCAGTGACTCGACATGGGTGACCGTAGAGCCCCCGCCGCAGAGTTCAGTTTCGGGGACGGGTGGCGCTTCTACCGGTTCGACCACCGGTGTAACTGCGGTAACCGATCCGGGTAAAGTCTATGATGTTAAAAGCGGTTCTGATAAGATAAGCCCGACAACAAATACACCCTACAATATATGGTAAATCGTCATTTTGTAGGATAAATACCTACAAAGCCTGTCTCATTTTATCTACATTATAATCATCCCCACGCTGACTGTTAAAAACCTCCATAAATAATTAAAATATAAATAATTAATAAAACGCCAGGCGGAACAAACTGATTGAAATAATGTCAGCCGGAGCGACGATATGACTCAGGATAGTCGTAATTATAGTCAGTTGCGTACCCGCGCGGAAGCGTTGTTGAAACAACCTGCGGATACTGCCGAAGTACTTGACTACAAGGATGTACAAGCACTTATTCATGATCTCTCGGTACACCAGATAGAACTTGAAATGCAAAATGACGAGTTGCAACAGGCGCACAGAGAGATGCAGAAGGTACGGGACGAATATCTGAAACTGTATAACCACGCTCCCACCGGGTATTTATCTCTTGATAGTCATGGCACCATACTCAAACACAATCAAACATTTGCGCTCATGTTGGGAGATACGGGCATTGTTGCCGTCGGCAAGGCGTTTAGTTCGTTCATATATCATGAAGACCGCGCTATTTTTCTGGCTCGTTACAAAGCCTTTTTTAAAAATCCTCAGGAAAAATGTATTGAAGCACGCTTTTGCAGGAGTGATGGTTCACTTTTTTGGGTGCGTTTGTCGGGGCGGCATGACACCTGGCTTTCGCATTCAAAAGAAATCAGGGAGTGTCTGTTGTTGCTCGTTTCGGACATAAACAGTGAAAAACAGGCTGAAAAAAATATTGTTGATAATCTCCGTTTTGTTTCAACCCTGCTTGATACGGTGCCGAGTGCGATATTCTATAAGGATACGTCGTGTCGATATCTTGGTTGCAATCAAGCCTACACCCTGATGACCGGCCTGTCACAGGATGATTTGCGCGGGAAAACGTATTTTGATATAGCACCTTCAGAACTTGCGACGGAGTATGCTGCAAAAGATCGAGAGCTGCTGCAAAATCCCGGTGTGCAAATTTTTGAAAATCGTGTGCAGGTGTCTCCGGATCAAACTCGGGATTATCTTTACTACAAATCGACTTTCCTGGATGCGGATGGTGCCGTTGCCGGTCTGGTCTGCATTAAGGAAGACATCACCGGCCGGAAACGGGCAGCAGAGGAACTCTCGCGTGCCAAAGAGCGTGCTGAAGCGGCCAATCAAGCCAAGAGCGAGTTTCTGGCTAACATGAGCCACGAAATCCGTACTCCCATGAACGGCATAATCGGCATGACTCAGCTTCTGGAGATGGGCATTTTGAACGAGGAGCAGAAAGAATACATCGGTTGTATAAAATATTGCGGAAATAATCTCATTTCAATTATTAACGATATTCTCGATCTCTCCCGGGTCGAATCGGGGAAAGTAGAGCTTGAGAACCTCCCATTCTCGCTTGGTTCGGTTATCGATAACGTCATTATGAACCAGTCATATGCGTTACACTCAAAGAATCTCACCATATCGACTGACATAGCCCCGGATTTACCGGCGGTGCTTGTCGGTGACCCGCTCCGAATCCGCCAGGTGCTGCACAATCTTCTCGGCAATGCGATTAAATTCTTTTGAGTAATCCCCCACCTTTGGTGGGGGACTCACAGAGTTTGACAGTTCCTGAAATATGTAGAAGCCTCCTTAACGTGAACCGCTCAAAGCACACGAAAAGGAGGCTTCAAT
>Ga0118677_10007363_pt1 | contig 18192 bp, 2 predicted proteins | sample AliMusrvi5mmetaG_FD_86154 | JGI IMG/M metagenome (GOLD analysis project Ga0118677, IMG submission 86154) | reverse complement strand
AAACATAATTTAATTTTTATAAAATTAACTGTTGATTTTTTTTAATTTATGAAATATAATATAAACTTAATTTTAATTAAAAAGAGGAAATAACATGTCAACAACAAGACCCTCCCTAGAGGGACCAAGACCCACTACTCCTCCATTAGACGAAACTAGACTTTCTCAAGTATCGGAAGATTCTAGTCCGGATACTTCTCCAATTCCTTGCGAAGATAGGTGCTCACCCCCAAACGATAGAGAATCCACTTCAAGATCTGACGCGCTCATTGGCGACTCCGCTTCACAAGAAGGAGATGAAAGATCTAAGTCCCTATCCTTAGAACAGTTTAGTCTCATTCACGCTGACATTTTTAGAGCCAACTCCGAACTAGATAAAAAAACAACCCTCATGGAAAATGCCAAGATCCTGCAAGCTCTTCTCGAAGAACTCCCTGCTGACAGTAAACTATCGAGCTTTCGCACAAGTCTGTCTTCCCTAATTTTTTGGGGTGAGCAAATAGAACAGACTACGAGCCTTACTGGTGTCGCTATACAAATCATTTACGCAATAGAATCCCTTGCAACAGGCAATAGCATCACCCTTCCCGGAGGCTATCCTGGCAATTATTTCATCTATCAGATCACAAAAACTTGCGATAATAAATTTGATTTTCAAATAATCAACACTGGCGATGGATCCAAGTATCATTATGAGAGCTCCCTAGGCCTAAAAACTAAAATAGCCCCCGCTTTTACCGTAAGTGGCATCACCCTAGAAGAGCTCATCGGGACAAAGGAAAGGCTAAGAACAGACCTATTTGAAACTCTTTTAATTTTTTATAAAGGTGCCTTTTCGTGTCCAGAATGGGATGATTGCCACATTTATGGAGCAGTTGCTGGTTATTTTCCTGGAAAAGTAATTTCCAACAAGGAACTAAATGATGATGATTTCATCACAGCACCGCGCTCTAAAAGCTGCTTGTGGAAATCTACCATGGCTCTTATGCGCCAAACGATGTCAAAAAACGACTACAAAAAATTCGTTTTTTTATTGAAAAAAAACACCTTAATTTCATTTTTTACTGAAAATCAAACGCTTTTACAAGAAGACAGTATTCAAGGTCGTCAAGCAAGAGAACTAATTACACTCAGCGCTAAAAAGCTCTGCATAAGGACCTCCAAAATAGCTCATAAGGGGTTTCACTCTTTGTCATTAGACGAAATTGAGGAGGCCGAGAAACTTGCAGAATTCATTCTAAAGAGGATTGATGATTATAGAAAAGAGTTTCTTACAGGAAATACAGTAAATGCGTCTTACGACATTAGCGAAATCAAAAAACCTGACATCGAAGTTCCACGCTGGGTCGAAAGATCTCGAGAGCCAGCAAAGGCAAGGCACTGTTTTGCCTCAATTCCTTCTCTTGATTTTGAAAAGCACTCTTTTCTAGAGAACCTACAGAGCTTTCAAAGCCGTTATTTATCACCTGGGTACACCCACTCATCTACTCTTAAAAGACAACTGATCATTGATTTTGTTAGAAAGGTTCCTAAACCTTGGAGCCAGGGAGGGGTATATGAGAGCCTATGTGAAAAAACCTCCGAAGAAGAACTTCCTCAGGTGATTATAAAACTATATCATTTTTTTAACGCTTATACCGAACTCGGTCGGATACATGGCTTTGAACGGGGAATTGATAAAATCACAATCTTTTCCCTCTATGCTCTTATTCAAGATTTGTCAATTATTCTTGAAGAAAAAAAAGAAATCCCTTTGATCGACCAACTAAGTAGGCTCTTTGGGTTCGATGTAACCTCTGGTGATTTAGCTACCGCTGCAAACTTAATGCCATCGCCTTATGACAGAACTGAGTGGGAAAACATCAGAAACCATTTTTTACACTTTGCGCCGCCCCGCATTATTCATCAAGATTCATATGATATTCCGTTGGATCCTTCTCAAAATACCAAGCCGGCCGATGAAAAAAAAGCTCTCGCCTATTATTTATATGAATTTACGAAAAGGCATTTCGAAAAATTAAACACTATTAAACCGAGCCAAAGCCCTCTAGAATTTGTAAAAGAGTTCTTTTTAGGCCAACTATATTTTTTCAGAACAGGCAAATCCCCCTCGGAAGAATGGTATATAGAAACCTTTCATAAGATAGGGTTCGAACACCTCCCTATCCTGAACATGGCCTCCCTTTATTTGCACAATCTTTTTACATTAAGGAAAAAAACTCCTGACCTTATGCAGACAGAAGCTTGTGGTTTCAAAATTCAGGCCATCTATGAAATCGATAGGTTCGCATCAATAGGTCCAATGAGTGATGGCATAGGCCAGTTAATAGGTCTGCAAAGCATTGACATAACAAAATATAAAGGCATATTCGAGGACTGCTCTTTTTTGAAAATCAGTCTTGCACAATATTCTTATTGGCCCAATTACAGAAGGCTACGCCCCATTGAAGACCCTACTCAGGGCATGAGGCAAAGAAGTCTTATGGACATCGATGATGTCAGGCTAAGAGACATAGGTCGCGCATCTGCAGCAGAAGCCAATTTGCTAAACGATCCCAATTTATCTATAGAAATAGCGCAAGAAAGAGTTGCTGAAATCAAAGCAGACATGGCAAGCACATTTGGATATCAAATTATAAAAAGTGAAGCCCCTAAGCTTCTAGCAGAAGCTGAACGTAGGGTTGTAGTTGCTCAAGATGAAGCTTCTTTTGTTATAGCCCATGCAGCTACCCACAACGCGCTTCGCCCTATCGAGCTTTTACATTTTGCCTTAGTCAATCCCAATGCATTTGAAAATGAACGGATCCGAGAGGACTTTTTACAACAATTTTTTAAACTCCCCATTCACTCGACCAAATTTAGTGGTGGATCTTTCGCTCAAATTGAAGACCCTAATTTCCAGCTAGCATTCCTTAAATTCCTATCCAGATACAAAGATTCTAAAATTAAGTTTTCTTCTTTTATCTTTGCAATGAAAATCGGAGTCCTTCTGTTTCCCTATGTGAAAGAAGACGCCTTTAAAAAAGTTCTTAGCTCTGAGCTAGAGGCGATTAATCTAGAGCTCCAAAGGAGAACAGATTCGAAAGAGGTCTACGCCCTCCATCTTTTACTCGCATTAAAAGAAGCGTTCTTATTCCCTACACTTTTTAGACCCAACCCTGGCTCTTCTGAGAGCGCGGCTGGTGCAATAGCTTCTGAAGTGATAGACCCCGAGCTACAAAAATGCTTTAACTCTCTTTTAATGAGCTGGATGTGGATTAAAATAAAAGCAGAAAAAGAACCTGAACTAGACGATATTTATCAAACTCTTGAAGATCTCATTTATCCAATTTTCGGTCTTTCTACTACAGAAAAACTAATCGATGATACAGCTATTAAGGAAATCGTAGAGAAAATCACTGGATATAAAATAGCAAAAGATCTCCGATCTAGACCTGTAAAGCATAATCCAATAGCTCGAATGTTTGACAACGACGACGGAATATGCGTGGATCTTTTTAAAGGAGCGATCACCACTCGAAGAGATAGTCTTCAGCTAATAGATTTTGATGAAGTTTATCATATTGACTCCTTTAAAGAGATCTTTGGAGACAAAAAAGACTTCAAATTCAGTCTTGCAGATTCTTGGTATCACTTCACTGATCCAATTCGGGGTTCATTTAGGGTACAAACAAATCCCGTTTTCCAACTAGAACGATCGATAGATGGGGGGTTTGCTCGGTTACATCCGAGAAAAGCAGAATCTTATGAATACCGAGAATTCAAAGAACTGATCCAACATCATTGCCAAATTTTAACCTCTGATTTTTTTTGCTATGAAGGGGAAAAGGGCTATTACTACCTTCCAATAGGTGAAAATAAAGAGACTTATTTTATACCACGCAAATCCTCTCTTACTATTCAAAAGATTGACATAGATTCGCAAGAGGTCCTTTGCGAAATCATTCCTATTAGCTTTTTACCTGAGAGTTTCAAGGGAATTATCTCAAGAATTGAAGACCCTTCATTTATTTATTTAGAAAAAAAATCTGACGGATCTTTAACTCTTGTGTTTTCACGTTACAAGTCATCATCGAATACCCCCCTAACTTTTATTCTTTCCGGATATGACTGGCTTCTTGAATCCAATAAAAGCAAAAAACTATCTAGAGCGTTCGAAGGCAAACTCATTGACCAATTTGAATCCTTTTTGGTTCTCGAAAGCATCTCAACAAAAAAACACTCCGCCCTTATTCCTAGATGTGATTATCAGAATAACTTTCCCTCATTTGCCCAGGGAGCGAAGCTTGATTTTTCTTCAATCGCCTCGATAAAAAAACGTAGCGGCTATGAAGATAGTCCTTATTTTGCTTCATATAGCGACTTGGAAATACAAAGCATCTTCTATGATGAAATACCTTTTGATCAGGATCGGTTTCAACCATCAACAGCGGAACATAAATTACGCCTTTTTTACTTAGCAGTAGGACAAGCAAATTTCGAGACAGCCCTTTCGTACTTGAAGCAACTCCCCTCCTCAGATATACGAACTGAAGCTCATCGGGCTCTCGGGGAAATTTGCTTACTCTATCTAGGAAAAAAGGAACAAACTCCAGAATCGATTGCCCTCCAAATGCATTTAGGGTATCTGCTTTTTTATTATGAATTTACACACGCAAGTGATCCTGAAATTGATAAGAAAAAACAGCCCCGCACAATCGATAAAATTAGCCACCTTTATAACCGCTACTGCGACCGAATAGGCCATATTCCAACGTCTTTTAGATTGACCTTTGAAGAGGAAAGCCTTCTGTTACAAAAATTCCAAGTTTTAACCTCTGCAATGAAGGTTCGTGTAGCCTCTTGCCCGGAATTATTACCAAGGAAAGCAATCAGACCAGATGTTGCATTCAGCTCATCTTGGATTATTTTAGATACACCTTTGGATGTTATGGAATACATCACCGTGGAAAGGAACCCTCAGGCTTTGGAAGAACTTCAGCAAGAAGCTCGTGAAGCGTTACCTGGATTAACCGTAATTAAATTGTTGAATCTTGTAAGAACAAATCCCTTTATTTACGACTTAGTATACGAAGCAAGAGAAGACGAAAAAGCAAGAAAAGACCTTTATAAAATTTTACATTTAGCGTCTTGTTTGACCGCCAAGAGTGCTGAAGAGACCACTACTGAGTATCGTATCATAAATAAGTTACTTCTTATGCTAAAGGATTCAAAGGGGCCTCCTCCGTTAGGAGATCTTTTGGAATTAAAGCCAAAAAAACATGGTCATATACCGGGCGATAAAATCGATGCATGGACTGACAGAGTAGTTTATTATTTGAATCAATTAGCTCGGCGCAAGGTATTACAACTATCTAGAACCGCTTCTGGGAATGCAACTTCACCATATCCCCAAGTAGAAGTAATCGCCCCTCCACATTCTATAATACACACAGACGAAACTTTGCAATCCTCTATAGCCCCGTTAATGAGAGGATCCAGGTCAAGCTTTATAGCAATGCCTGCTGAAGCTAAATTATCCTGGAATGGCCCTGTTACTGAATTCCGGGCTTTAACAGAACTTGCAACCGTAAAAAAACAAATAACCGAAAACCTCATCTCCTTTAACTATGGGTTATCCTGTAGTACCGAAGCTATTCGGGAACTTGAAAAGACAGCTCTGTATCAATCCGATCCCCTATTAAAAGGGCCTTTTGAAGCTGCATTTGATAGCTTCATTAAAGGATTTGAAAGCATTGAAGAGCAAGAGAGGCTAATTCCCGATTTAGACTCTGCGCAGTTAGAAACTATGCAAGCATCCCTTGATAGCCCCATAGCTGAGATTGACTCTTTACTAAAAGTACAATTACAAGAAATTTTAGACCTTGCCAACACCTCTCACGAATCTGAACGTCTTGCTAAAGTATCTTCCGGGTTACTCATCGGGGGGGTCTTTAAAAAAGTAACAATTGAGCAGCTGCGCCTGCTTTTTCTATCTAGTGACAAAGAAGCTTTTAAGACGGCTTGCCCTCAATTAAATCCTGAGGTTATTCAAGAACTTTACAATAAGATCGGCCAATATCTTTATCTAGGGATTCACTCTAAACAAATGAAACGGCTTGCCGAAGCGATAGAAGATCTAAAGAAAGAATTAGGTTCAACCTCTGTTAAAGACGCTCTTGAAGATACAGGAACGATGCTCCGACCCGAGGTGGTATCGAAGGCTCTTGCGCTGAAAGCTATCGCTACACAAAGAATTAAAGACAATACAAGCCCGCAGCACCTGCTATTTCAATATAGCTCACACATGTTCCGCACTCGACCTGATCAGCAAAGAGTTATCGAAGAGTTCACAAAACCTTCCGATAAATTAGCTCAGGTCCTTATGGGGGGGGGGAAGACAACAGTCTTTGCAGCAAATCTTTTAGCTAAGGCTTGTGCAGAAGGAAAAATTGCGATCTTGATCACTCCCAATTTTCAGTATGAACCAGTTTATAGAACCATACAGAATACCCTCAAGTCCATCTTTGGCATCGAAGTCGTTACTTTTCAGCACAAAAAAGAAGAGTTAAATCTACAGAATCTAGAAGCTATAGAGCTTACTCTTTTAAGGATACAACACTCTGCGATTCGTCAGGAGCCTAAAGTGCTCCTACTTCGCCCAGAAACACTCCAATATCTCACATTAGAATGGATAGAATCACTCAACCAAATTACCAAAGAAACATATCCTAGCGGAGCCCTTTTAGATAAATGGAGGGTTCTTTCCCATATCCTGGAATTACTTAAAAAAGAAGGCTATTCTCTTGGTGATGAGGTTCATGTTTTATTAGATATTGCAAAAGAAATTCACATCCCTATAGGGAAGCTTCATAGCGTCGACCAAGAAAATATCTCGTTAGTAAGAGACATCTTTAAAATCATCAGCAATATGAGTGTTGCGTTAACTACAGCCCAAAAAGAACAGCTAGAGCTGCAGGTATCACAATCGGGAGAAGCTCCGTTAGAATTTACTGAAAATCCTGATGGCAATTTTACTATTAAGATTGATCGTTTTTTAAAATTAGGAGAAAACAAACAATCTTATTGTTCAACTAAAGTTTATAAAGAAACTCTTCTGCCTACAATAGCTGAAGCGTTAGCAAATAGCCGAGGCTGGAAACTTGATAAAGAACAAAAACATAGTTTTTGTCGGTATGTGCTAGGAGATATTGATCTGCGCGTTCAAAAAGCTCTAGAAACAGAAGGGGTAAGTGGGTTAACAGGGCAAGATGCTAAGGATTTAAAATTTTTACAAGATCTAAAACTACTGCACAGCTCTTCTGATTCTGACGAGAAAAAATCCGCAGATCTGATTGCATTATCCAAATATATCCTAAGCGATCTTCTGCCTCTTCTTTTATCGAAAACAGGAAATATTCATTTTGGTAGAACAGCAAATGCAAAAAATCCTGGTGAGGTTGTGCCTTATGTATGTGCAAACACTCCATCTAGCAATAAATTTGGAAACCATTATGAAGCAATTATTTATCATTTTATGTGCGCCCTGATGTTTGGTGTTGAAGATGAGCAAATTAGGCAACTTTTTAACATATGGAATCAAAAAGCCACACACCTAAGTCAAGGTCGTGTACAGTATAGTGATACCCCCCCTTCAGCTTTATGCAAACATCTTTTTGGGATCCTGCCCTGCGAGCTCGATCACAAAGGGAACTTTGAAACAATAAAACGCTTACTTAAGAGCGACTCTCCCGGCTTTATAAACCGACTTTTTGCCATTGAAGAAAATACCGTTCAAACTTGCGTAACCTATCAAAAAGAAACGATTAGTGCACACGCTCATATGCTTGCAGACTTATGCAAGCAATTCCACGGTCTTAGTGGAACATTTCATTTAGAAGAGTTCTTCCTAAAGCTGCAAGAAAATCCTGAACTTGATGTACAGGTAAATCCTTTATGTATCAGAGCTTTTCTAGAAAAGCCCTCAGAAGTTTTACTCACTCAGGAGACCTTGCCAACCCCTTTTATCGAAGAGAACTTCAAGCGATTAAACGCTAAAGAAAGAAACCAACTTTACGCAATTCTCGATCCAGCGGGTTTATTTAAAGATGTTGAGAATAAAACAGTAGCTATAGCGCTTTTTAAGAAACTATGTGCTGAAGGGCGCAGTGATATTAAAGCTGTAATCTTTTTTACAAGATTACATGGCTCTATAGCCGCTGATTACCCTGTTTTGATGAGAGTAAACAGTGATGAGATAGAACTTTTAAACGGAACATCCATAGACGAGATGGCTTCAAAAGGACTGGAACCTGGCGACTATGCCGTTTATTTAGATAGCCACCATTGTACTGGTACTGATATACCTCTTCCTCAAAATGCGGTAGGATTTCTTACCTACGACCCTAGCATCGGTCTCGATACAACAACCCAAGCGATGATGCGCTTTAGGAATTACCTCATCAACCAATCGCTTGTTGTCGTAGTTCCTGAATACAGCTGTACCTTGCTGCCTAAAACTGATCGGACCATACAAGACCTAGTTTTAGAGGGAAATCACTTAGAAGCAAAGAAGATCCTGGTTGCTCAAATGATCAGAAAACAAGTTGAGCAAGGAAGCGGAAAAATGATTAAAGCATTTAAAAAAATGCTTGAATACGCCGTTTTTCAAACAGGAAAGGAAATCCTACTCCATACAACAGACCCCAAAGCCCTCAAACAATTGGCTAGCGGGTTTAAATCATCGCTTTTTCACCTGACAGCAGATACCCCTTATCTATCTTTTGGCAGCTTATCTGAAGAAGTTGATACAATCGAAAGTCTTGCCAAAACAAGTACAAAAATTCTGGAACAATTAAAACTTGATTTGCAGAATGCTGGAATTACTAATCCTAAAGATTATATCGATCATATTATAGCAACGGTCGAAAAAGAGCATAAGGCCATATTAGACAAAGCCGAATCTATTAAACCCCATTTTATCGCAAAAGTCATGGAGCTGATTTCAGGAACGGCTTTAAAGACTGAAGGAACTGAAAGAGAACTTGCCATAACGGTTCAACGTGAAAACCAGATCGAGCAGGAAGTTGAGCAGAATGTAGAGCAGGAAGTCGAGCAGGAAATTCAACATGCACATAGACAGTTTCAATTGCGAAAAAAACAAGATCCTAAAGAGATTGATCAATATGATGCTGCGGCTTTTTTAGAACAGGTATCTTCTAAAAGCCCAATCCAGGGACGCGTGGAGCCAATAAAGAACCTTTTTGGTGCTCCATTAGAAGAGTATGCCCCCTTATTTGAGGAATCACCTCTTTTAATGACATCCCATTTTAGACAACCTTTTGTCAATACTACAAATATATTCGATGCCTCTCATGCGCAAGCTAGACCCTTTCAATATTTGCTTATTTGCAAGCTTGCAGATAACTCCTATCGCGCTGTAATTGTAAGCTCCTTTGAAGCTTCCCGACTAGCCGCGCATTTAAGGGGGAAAAAATGTAAGGACATATGGCTTACATTACCTTCAGGTCTGCTTGAAGCTGGAGATGAGCCCAGTTGGAAAACATGTTGCAAACAAGACGATGTTAAAGAACTAATGATCCCCTTTAATCTTCTCGGTGCAAATACAGCGTTTCTTTCTAACCACATTGATGAGTATACCCGTTGGTATCATACCCAAGATCAAACTCCGTTAAAAGCTAGAAATCTAAGAAGACTTATAAAACTTATTGCTGTTACCCACCCTCTGAAAAAAGATCAGCTCCTGGATTATGTTGATCCTACAACCTTAAGTAAGCGCTTATCTTATTCAGAGCAATTGATCCGGGTACTAGCTTTTGATAATCTTGAATCTGACCTAATAAATGCCGATACAGCCCCTCTTCTATCTGCTTTTCAGTTGCAAAATTTAACGCTACAACAAGTAAAGTCTGTAGCTCAATATCTAAGACCGGACCAAATTCCCCATATACCTGGGAAATTCATACAAGAGCTTCCTGTAAGTAAGCTGGGATATCTTGCTAGTAACCAAGTGGGATATTTTACTACAAAAGAGCAGATCCAATCTGTATCGATCAAAATAATCCGCCAATTGAAAAAAGAATACCTTCCGGAAGGATCGTCACTTCTCGACAACTTAACTCAAGAGCAATATTTTAATTTAACAGATCCCGATCTGATTAATGAACTTTCCATTGAAAACCTTAGGTTTATTAATCCGGAAATGACAAAGTATATGAGCCCGGATGCAGCTCGTGTACGACACCTTATCACTTATAATAAAATTTTCTACGATCATTTATCCCGACAGCAATTAGAAGTTCTAAGTAGTGAAGACGATGCTTTAGAATTATTTAATAACATCCCTCTTCAAGCCATCTCAAAGCTTCCTCTTACAGAATCAACAGAAAATCACAATGGATTCGTACTTTTTCTAACTCCTGCACAAATGGAGCAATTAACAGATGATCAAATTAAAAAGATAAAACACGGAAATGATCTTGGAGCTCTTCCCCCCCTCAAATGGCAGCATGGAAATACTGAGGCAATCCAACAATTATCTAGGGAAGACATCAGAAATATTCCTATGGAAAAAATGCCCGAAAAAGAAACCCCTCAGGCAGAAGAACTCTGTTGTAACATAGAAATAGATGATGAAGGTGTTGCTGAAGATGAAGAGTATAGATATCAGGAGCCTGAAGAGGGAGATTCTTACGATCCATCTCTTTACGTGGATGATAAAGAAGAGCTCCCTAAGGTAGCTGCGCTCGCTGAAACTGTAATGCAACCCGTATTACGTCAAATTGAACCACCCCCACCGGTTGAACCTCTTCCACAGGATGCAATAAACTCCCTGCTAAGTCGATTCTCTTCTCAGCAAATTCAGGCTTTATCTCCATCCCAAGTGAAAAGTCTTAAAGATCCAAATCTCTACCCATCTTTATCTGAAGAGCAAGTTAGCTGGTTTACTCAAACACAATGTGAAAAATTAACAAATGATGTTTTGATCCAAAAAATTCCTGCAGATAAGCTTGTTTATATTCAAAAAGAACAGACCCCAAAAATTGGGGCTATTGCTTCTCGTTTGAGACAACTGATTGTATCTGGAACAAGTGAATGTAGCCATTTTGGCTATCTATCTCGTGAGCAACTAGAAGCTCTCAGCAAAGAGGCCGATGGCGATACTTTATTTCACCAAATCCCCCTTAGCGCTATCGAAAATTTAAATCTTACCGGTCAAACCAAAGGGTGTAGCGGTTTCATAGCACATCTAAGTCATAATCATCGAGCAAAGCTTACTAAGGGCCAAATCGAGCTTATAGAACATCCGGAGGCGTTAGCCCTGCTTGAGCCCATTCGCTGGCAGCATGCAAGAAAAGATGTTCTTCACGGTTTGTCGGCTTCAAGAATCCAACAGATCCCTCCCGAAGACATAACACTTCTTCCTTTACAAAACCTTTCTGAAAAGCAAGTTCATGCTTTAACTGAATGCCAAGTGCAAAATCTTAAAGATCCCAATCTCTGTCCATCTTTAACGGCTACCCAAGTTTGCTTTCTTACTAAAGAGCAATACCGAATATTAACACTGCAAGAATTGATTGAAAAAGTCGCTGATGACAATCTTGTTTATATCAATCCGGAAATGACCCCTAAAATAGGCACAAGCATCCATCGTTTGAGAAAATTGATTGTATCTGATCAAGAGTTTTGTCCTCATTTTAAGTATTTAACTCATGAACAATTAGAAATACTCAGTAAAGGAGAAGATAGAGATACTTTATTTAAGAAAATTCCTCTTGATGGTATCGGAGGGCTTGATCTTACCAAGCCTACCCAAGAATTAAAAATTTTCATAACCTACCTAAGTGAAAAGCAGAAAGAAAGGCTCACCCAGGAACAAATCGGCCTCATAACAGATCTAACAGATCTTCTGCTTCTTCAGTCTGCTTGTTGGCAACATGCATCTGGAGAGCTGATTAAAAAGTTGATGCCTGAGCAGATCAAAGGAATCGATCTAATAGGGATAACAAGTCTTCTTTTACTTAAGTTTTCTCCAGACCAAATGCAAGCTTTGACTAAAGAACAAGTGCAAAGTATTGAAGATCCAAATGTATCTCTATCTTTAAGTGATGCTCAAATTGCCTTACTTACTGATATTCAGTACCAAAAATTAAATAACGCCTGGTTAATTAACAAAGTTCCTGACGAGAAACTTATTCATATCGATCCGAAAATGACAAAACACTTAGGATTGAATTATAACCGCCTTATAAAGCTTGCTTTACATGCACCTGGAAGATATGCAGAACATTTTGCCTATTTAACCGAAGACCAATTAAAGCTGATCTTACAAAGCAGGCCCTCAGAGACCCAACTCCCAGATGAACCCATTTTTAGCCGACGGTTGGATTTCACCCTCGATATTACAACAAAACCTGCAAGTAGGATTGGTCTAAATCTAGCTGATAAAATTTCTCCTCAAGCTATCCCGAACCTTCCCCTTGTTCCCTCTCTGATAAAGCATCTTAAGCAAGAACAAATAGAGAAATTAAGCCCTAAGCAAATTGAGAAAATTGAACTGTTAGAAGATCTTTTTCGCCTCCCGCACAAGCTATGGCAGCATGGAAAAGAATCCCTTTTGAGACAATTACCACAGGATCTAATTCGAACGATCCCTTCTCAGGCCATAACAAATCTTCTTCTAAAGGCCCTTGCTCCAAGGCAACTTGAATGCCTCACACGAGAGCAAATTCAAGGAATAACAAACCCCAACGAAGTTATTTTCAGCGAGGTTAGAAACAAAGAAAACCCCACCGAGGTTGCGGTTTTAGCAAACCTGCCAACCTCCCACTTTCACTTCCTCTCTCCTAGGCAGATTGCCCTAATTTCCCCTTCTAATAAGGCAGAGATTGCAAGAATCATGACGATTGCGGTTAACAGACTTACTGAACCTGAACCTGAATCGCAATCTGACGACATTTGTCCCGATGCATTTACTAGAGGACGACGCCACATAAGATCAATAGGAAATTTGGCAGCTAGATTTCTACCAGAAGGCGCTGAGAAGACTCAGATATTCTGGAAACGATTAGAAGAGGCTACAGAAGGATTTAAAAGCTCTACCCTTCAACCATACTCTGGCTCTTTCTGGTATTTTCAAGCCTCATCAGAAAGAAATCTAGAACAGCTTTGGGATGCGGTTTTCCAACGCCCTGGCTCAATTATTATTGATCTAACAACGGACTCTACTGATGATAGATTCGACTATTATCCAAAAACAAGCGCACCCTGGTGGTATGACCCTGCTGCAGATGGACGTCCTAAACACTCACAAAAGAGGAAATCTCACAAGGTAGAAAGTTGCGAACCTTTTGCAATGTCTTCTGAAGCGAAAGATGATGATGATTTGGATCTATCTCTGCTTTCTTATGAAGACGAATCGGACGATTTGGAAGCTCATAGTACAGATGCGTCCCAAAGCGTTAAGGATCGAAAAATTACAGTAGAACCGGTTAGGACAGAAAAAATCGGAGATGCTCCAATTAAAATCTTTAGAATCTTAAGGGAAACTAAACCCACTCTTAGGGGCAAAGATTTTATTCTTATGACCGGCAAAAATGAAACTGATCGTATATGGCCATCTGATGAAGGTGAAGCATTACATAAACTTATAATTAATGGAAGACAGCGAGCTCTCGAGCAAACCATGCCTCAAACAAAGGGAGTGGGAGCTGCCGAAATAGCTCTCCCTAAGAAGTATGTCCCTTCCCTAGATGTTGCACAGTATCATTATTCTGAATGGCCAACTCATGGGATAATAACTCTTGAAAAGCTACATACGCTTATAGAAAATATAGAAAAAATTTCATATAAAAAGATGAAGGAAAGAAAAGCCCATTTAGAAACGATGGAGATTGAGGATCTAGAGCATCTAAAAATGACCTTTTGGATCCGCGGTGATAAGCATTCGGGCTCTGCTGATACACTAATGGTAGCTCTTGCTTTAAAACAAAAATTCGATGCAGGCCGTGTTGAAGAAAGCCATTTCGATACCGCCATTGAGCAGATAATACTTGGCTTTAGAAAAACACATGGCCCCCAATTTCTTCAAAGTAAAGACCAACTAGATCTTTTGCGTCGGTATGCACATTGTATTTTCCCCAATATTACCAAGCTTCGTTCATTATCCCCATCAAAAAGGATTGAATTTTTAGTCCAAGAAAAAACAAAAGGCATAGGACAGCTAGGATGGGAGAGGAAGATAGGAGAACTTTGGCCGATCGTTACACAAGAAATTAAATCTGGTAAAGACCTAACCGCTCATAGAGTCGGAAAGGGAATGTCCCACCGTTATTTTGTTGCGTGTCAGGCTCCAACCAAAAGTGATTGGACCCTATTTTGGGAATCTATTTTCGAAAAAGATGGAACAAGCATCGTTGATCTAACAGAACATGCTGCATATGGGGGCATGAACGGAGTATATTATCCAGAGACTGAAAATCAAACGATAGCCTATGGAAATATGCACGTCACCTACTTAAGTACAAGCGGTATAATATCTACCTATCAAGTAACAGATACCTCTACCGAACCTGAAAGAACAAAAACTATTAAGCGGTTGCATTATAAAAAGTGGATGGATAAGGAGGCCATTAAACTAGAAGAACTAAAAGATCTTATACAAGCTGTAGAATCTTTACCCTCAGATCCTAAAACCCCCCTTTGGATTCATTGTCATATGGGCATCGGTCGCACTGGCACCTTAATCACTGCGATGATTATCAAAGAGAAGATCAAAAATAAGCAGTTAACAGATGAAAATTTAGAAAACGATCTTGTAGATGTTATATTGGAACTTCGCAAAGAACGATCCACTCAATTTATTAACTCTCCAGTTCAATTTGATCTTCTCTATACATATGCCAAACACTTATTGGCTGCTAGGGACATCCTCTCATTCGAAGAAACCAAAGGAGAGGAAACTGGTGCGATGGCGATATTAGATCTATCAATATTTAGCCAAGAAGCAACAAGCCGACAAGGAACATTATCGGATTTACCCCTTGATTTAACCTCTGATGCAACCTCTGATAAATTAATAACAACAAGCCCGCCAGAGCGCTGGTCAATTCTACCAGCGATCCAACGAGAACTGGCTCGAAAAACAATGGCGATAGATACAACTGCGTGGGTTTTTACTTGCGATAGAAAGTGGCCTACCGAACAAGAAACTGACCGTCGTGGTGAACGCTTAACCGCTCATAGAGTGGCCAAAGACATCTCCGACCTTTCTTTTGTTGCATTTACCCCTCCTGTAAAAGCTGATTGGGATCTATTTTGGACCTCTGTTTTCGATAAGGATGTACAATGCATTGTAGATCTAACAGAAAACGATAACTATGCCCAGGGAGATGGGGTATATTACCCAAAAAATAAAGGTGAAAGTATCAGCATTCCAAGTTCCAGTCCTAAAACAATAGTAAAATGTACAGATATATTTGAGAACTTATCTACCTATACAATAGAAAGAGGAGGTAATACAAAAACTATTCGTCGTTACCACTATAAACATTGGGCAGATGGGAAAGCTATTACTCTAGAGAAATTAAAAGAACTTATAGCAGATGTCAACTGCCATACTGAGGGAGATCCCCAAAAGCCCGTTTGGATCCATTGTTTTATGGGTGTGGGGCGGACTGGCACCTTGATTACGGCTCTTGTTCTCAAAGAGAAAATTGAAAAAGGGGAAGTTACCAAAGAAAATTTACGGACTAAATTCGTAGATATTATTATTGGGTTTCGTAAAGAAAGATCGAGAGATTTTATCAATGCTCAGGAGCAAATAGAGCTTCTATAAAATTATGCTGATTTATTGCTCTCTGAACGGACCCCCCCCCCTGACTACACACCCCAATTAGCAATAGGAGACTTTCCGGCAGGGGTATCAGCTCCATTAGTAACAAGAACCGCTCCGGGAGGAGTATCATCGCCTTTAAGTTTCATCATCGATAAAGGAGCCGGGGGAGATTGCGCCCCCCTTTCTATTCTCCATCAGTTACAGCAAAGAGAGGTAACAAAACCCGATGGCAGACAATTCTCTTCACAGCATGAAGTACGAAGCATTGTAAACAAATACTTAACTGAAAATCTAGATCAACTTGCAAGTTTGGATTTGATAGATACTAATACGCCTCATGGGCTATTTATGGCGGCTCTTGAGGGATCTTTGGGAGATATGTTAGGGCAGATGGATGCCCGTATTCGAAAAGCCCTAAGCTTTGAAAGTGGTACTAGACTTTCCGTCGATCATAAAAAACTCCTCCTTGGTGAGTATGCAAAATTAATCATAAAAGATGGCTTTTGGTTCGATAAAGGCGCTTTTTGTGCATTATCTTTGGCCTTGGGGAAAAAGATCGCAATACTACGCTGTGATCCCCACAAACCAAACGAATTATATATTCATGAAAGATTCCCTCAAGGGGCTGTCAACCTAGAAGAGACTTTATTTATTTACTATAATGGTGATGTGCTTTCCGGAGGAAATCATTACCAAAGCATCAACCTTAGCTCCGAGCATAGGGACAAATTAACTAAGATTATTGCAGAAGATTTAAAAAAATCATGGATTGATTTTCTTCATGCCATGAAAGACGTAAAACAAAAACAAGATAAACTCTCTGAACAAACCGAACGTAAACGTATTGAACATAAAGAAGAAATAGATTCAGCCGTAAAACGTCTGTTTGCAGATCTTGCCTTTGGCAATCCAGATGCATATACCACCTTGTGCTCCTTAGTATCTGCAAAACTGGGAAGAAATATTTCATCAGAATCCCCTGTAGCTAAGGACACAATAAGTGCTATTTTGGAAGTATCGGCAGAGTTGGAGAAATAGGCCCCCAAAACCGAATCACTTCGGCAAAATTGGATGAAATTGATCTGAATTTTCAGGCTTAAGGGAGATGGAGAGCAACACCATCTTCCTTACAGGAGTTAAAAACAGAGCGCTATCACTCTTTAGCAAATTGTAAAGCAGTTTTACATTCTGAGAATCACAGGACTGCAAATAATTAAAAAATAAATAATTTGAAAAAGGAACTCCTTATAGCTTCTTTTCAAAGATCTGGGAATATTCCATAGGTTTTGTATAGATCGCCCAGTTCTGCACAGCCCCGGGGGAAAGATACTGAGCCCAGGAGCGTAGAAAGATGCCCTCATACCCGGATTCTGTGACCCTCCAGAGTTTTACATCCTCAGAGATTGGACTTACCACAAAACCAAAATGGTTTTGTGACCAATTCGTATCTGCAAAAATTAAAGGAGGGGGGGAGCTTAGATTTAGCGTCTGAGCCTTTTCTGTCACATAACTATGAAGATCAAAATTTAATGCGGCTTCCCCTTTAAAAAGAAGATAGAACGCCTTGGATAAATCCTTAATGAGCTTGGAAGTGATATACCCTGGGAAATCATCAGGAAATAACGCTAAAATAGGAATAAGAGCATCTCCTGCTTTCCCCTGTAGTATGCTCAAAATACAGTCTTTCCATTGATGAGGAGGAATCAGCGGAAGGGCCTGGTAGAGAAAAGAATCTAGAGCATCCTCAATATGGGGGCTTGAAGGCAACCCCTTTAAAATATTTTTAGCGAACTTTGTAACAGAGCAGGAAGCCTCAGTTGGAGCCCTCATAATTTTTAAAGAAAGCTCGGTGGGAAGATGACCTGCAAATAGGTGCATAAGAGTTTCTTGCTCGGAGATAGATAGGGAAATGGACCGATAAAAATTTTGCCTCGGCTGTAAAAAATGATCTCTGATCCAGGTATAAGTGAATCCATTATCATCCCACGCTTCAAAAAATGAAGGGTTATAGGGAAGAAGGGAAAAAGCGTGGGTGGGAGAGTGCATGAGCACCCTTTTTTCTACATTTTTTGGAAAATAGGCAGTAAAGTTATAGGTAAGACCCTTCATAGTCTCTAAAATCAGCGTCAGAAGATCTAGAGAGCCTTCTACCTTAAAGGAGTCTTCGTGAATCTCTCCTTCTCTACGGTAGTACGTTTTAATTAGCGTGTTCATCACCCCACCAGAAGTATACGACCAGGGTTTTTTCTCAGTTTTTTGCAGCTCTTTTAAGGATTTTTTCCCTACAGTTACCTGGTGCACTTTAGCCGATCTTTGGAAGGCGCTTTTAATAAAATCTTCTGTACGAAGGTGAATAA
>Ga0118677_10007362_pt1 | contig 18195 bp, 6 predicted proteins | sample AliMusrvi5mmetaG_FD_86154 | JGI IMG/M metagenome (GOLD analysis project Ga0118677, IMG submission 86154) | reverse complement strand
GATATAATTTATTAAATAAAAAAACATCCCCCATGAAAAAAATGCTATTCGTTTCCTTACTTGCAACCTTAATGCTGATTTCATTCAGCTGTAAAAAAAGTGATTCCACTAACACCTCCACCACGACCAGCTTTTCTGCAAAAGTGTACGGATCAACATGGACTGCTGCTACTGTTACCGCAGTTCGGTTAGCTTCCGTAAATTCCATGACCATCACAGCTTTAGGAAGTAATCCAAGTGAAACGATAACCATGGGTTTTACTGCATCCGGTACCGGAACCTATACATTCAGCACTGAAGGTAACCTGGCCTATGTATCTATTGGTGGCCATTCATTTATGACAATTACTGGCGGAAGTACCTCCAACCAGGTCACCATCACCACTTTTGATGTAACCAACAAGAGGATATCAGGTACCTTTTCATTTGATGGAATGGATACGAATTACATCGTTTATCACGTCACCGATGGTTCGTTTCAGAATGTTCCAATGACAATTCAATAGTCGGAAGTCAGAAGTCAGAGGACGGAGGTCAGAGAGCAGATAATTTTCAGACTTCAGACTCCGGACTTGCCCTTTTACCTCATAACCTCCACTCTGCAAACAATTGAAGGATACTGCTCACAGGAGATCCTGATGAAGTAAATACCTGCAGGTAAGGTATTAAGTGGCAGTGTCAGGGAATTATCGCCCTGAACTGTATGGAAGGACCAATTTTCAACTGTTTTTCCACTGATATCGCAAAGACTGAGGTCCAGACCTACAGCATTATGGGTATTCAGGCTAAGATGAACGATATCGCTTGCCGGATTTGGAAAGACTTTTATCGAGTTGAATTCCGTATTTTGAAGGTTAGGAATGCTCATTGTCACCGTTGCCTGGTGGATCATAAAAATCACATTAAAAGAGCTGTCCTGGGTATTAAGAACAAGCGTCGCCGGATAAGTGGTTTTCCTTATCACTTCAGGGTAAACCGTGTAGGATCCGAATGCAATACCTGGAAAAGAAAATTCTCCATTATTATTCGTTATGCAATAGGTCAAAGCATGCATTGCTGAATTTAAAAGAAAAACGTTAATCCCGGGCACACCTGTTTCATCTCCATCGATTTTATAATCCTTGTTCACTTTACCGGTTATGGCCCCTTTACCGCCTGTTGTATCGGATGAATGGACGAGGTGGATATCATACGGATTAACAGCTTGTCCCAAAGTAATCAAGGAAGCTGAACCCCAGTTTATAGCATCTCCGTAATAGGTAGGCAGATAGTGTCCCCAGTCGGAAGAAGAGGGAATAAGTTCTCCACGAATATAGTAATTCCCTGCAGCTATATTATCAAAATGGTAATATCCTGAATCTACCATAAAGGTATCTAAAGAAACCACATTGTTTCCTGCACTATCCCAACGGAACAGAATAGCCTTTCCCTGAAGAACAGGTAGATTACCCGCATAGATAGTTCCATGAAGATTTTCGCCAAGGTTGATCCGTGTTGCTCCGAATTCATAATTGTACAAATCATAGGGTATGACCTCTCCCGCTACTACCACTTTATTGTCATCCTGAAGCACCATGGTTTCACAGTAACTGTTCTTTCCTAAATCAACGGTTATTCTGCCCAGAGAGCCAAAATCATTGTCGGGAGTTCCATCTGATAGAAAACGGGCTATTAAAAAATGGTCAGCTGAAGTTTCTACATCGGAAGCGCAAACGAGGAGTTTCCCATCCGGTTGTAAGCATATTTCAGGTCCGAAGAAACTGGCTTCCGGCATTGTCAAATAGACAAGCCCACTTGTTCCATAGGTAGTATCAAGCGATCCATCGGGTGTAAACCTCACTAATCCGATTTTATAATATGGATAATTGCTGGTTAGCACACCCATGATAATTTTCCCGTCAGGAAGGAGCTGGATTGAGTTTCCATAGGTTTCATTTCCCGGGAATTTATTTTTCACGATCCCCTTTACCCCAAAAGTAGTGTCGATAGTCCCATCGGTATCATAACGCGCCAGGTAATCAAATATATGTAAAGTATCCTTTGAAATGATCACTGAAGTACCTGCCATCAATATTTTTCCATCCTCCCTCAGTTTAACGACTTCCCCATAGGATCGTTCGCCCGGTCCTGTTTCTGTCACGACCATCCCACTGGAACCAAATGTTATGTCAGGGGTCCCATCGGGGAGGCAACGAAAGAGGATACTGTTATTCCCGCAAGATCCAATGGCCAATATCCTGTCATCCGGCAGTATGCATAAATCATAGAATATGACTGCAAGGTTTTGCATATGAACTCTTTCCACACCATTTGTCCCAAACGCCTGATCGGGCAATCCGTTCTGTGTAGATCTCAGAATCAGTCCATCATTATTGGTAGTCCCTGCCTGGATTATTTTCCCGTCAGATTGAATTCCCAACCCTCCACTTGCAGAACTCGTTGTAAAATCCCAATATAATCTTCCGTTTACTCCAAAGGTGTTATCAATGCTTCCATCTTGGTAGGTTCGCACCACGATAAAGGTTCCATGACCTGAGGTGGCATCCGTATCGCCCGCCATCAGGTATTTTCCATCCTTTAACAGAAGGATATGTTTGCATGCTGCATCGGGTCTAACTCCCACAGCAACCAAAGCTTTCCCGAAGTTGCCGAAGGTATTATCAAGCGAACCGGGTTGAGCAACCAAACTGGTTGAACTTATAATCATTAAGCCCAACACAAATGAATAAATTTTTCTCATGACTAATGGCATATTTAAAAAACCTGTAACGTATATAAGACATATCAATTTGAAACCCGTTGCCTTGATACGCAAGAATTTTTGGAAAGACCGGTATGGAAAGTTTTCTATACCTTTGTATATGATCTCTTCCAGGCCTTATAAGGATTATCTGAACCCGTTCAAATCGGCTGGTATACTAATTCTGTTTCTTGTTTTGCCCTTTTCCGGATTTAACCAAAAGATCCTTGACTCTTCCATTAAATATCCCTGGGCAGGAGGTATGAATTCCTGCCAGTTTGGAAGTATAGATATCAACCTCGATGGCATCAAAGACCTGCTTATTTTTGACCGTCAGGGAAGCAGGATCCTTCCTTTTATCAATGAGGGGATCCGGAATTCGATAAGCTATTCCTTTCACCCAGAATTAGCTTCATTATTCCCGGATCTGCATGACTGGGTTTATTTTTATGATTATGATTGCGACGGGAAAGAGGATATTTTCACTTATGGAGCCGGAAGCATAAGGGTTTTTCATAATGTATCGGATACAGTGCTCAAATTCGAACTTATAACCAATATGATCGAATCCTATTATTATTCGGGGAAAGTTGGAATTCTTGGAACAACCGTCGACTATCCCTCAATTTCTGATCTTGACGGGGATGGAGCAGTGGATATTCTGTCTTTTTTCGGACTCGGGTCTTATATAGAGTATCACCGGAATCTTTCAGTTCAGGATTACGGGAAATGCGATAGTCTTGATTACAAACTCACCAGTAGTTGCTGGGGAGGATTCATGGAAAGCGCTGGCTCGGATTCCATCACATTGAATGTTCCCTGTCCCTATAGTTCAAACCAGCTACCTTCATTCAATCCTGAGACAGGGGATGGGCCTAAACATGTTGGGTCAACACTTCTTACCCTTGATCTTAATAATGACGGAGTAAAGGATCTGCTCACGGGTGGCATTAATTTCCCTAATATTATTGCCTTATATAATGGGGGGACAAAGGATTCAGCCCATATGACCAGTGTTGACACCCTGTTTCCCTCCTACTCCAGACCCGTTCATATGTACGAGTTTCCTTGTCCGTTTTTCATCGACATGGACAATGACTCAATTAATGACCTTGTAGTTTCGCCGTTTGACCCAACAAACAATCCGGCCTATGTGGTTGCTGATAATTTCCACAATGTTTGGTACTATAAGAATACAGGAACAAACAACCTCCCGAATTTTCAATTTATCTCTGACCGGTTTTTTGTCAGCGAAATGATCAGTGTAGGGTCAAATTCGTTTCCGGTTATCTATGATGTTAACGGTGATGGATTGCCCGATCTCCTGATCGGAAATTTCGGATACTACGACAGTTCCTATCATAAAGCAGGGTTTTTATATTCCGAGTACACATCAAAAATTGCGTATTATAAAAACATTGGAACCCGTAATAATCCTTTGTTCCACCTTGAAGCGGATGACTTTGCCAATCTTTCGTTACTGCATCTTAAAGGTATTTACCCCACTTTTGGTGATCTTGACGGAGATGGAAGCGATGATATGATCATTGGCAATTCAGACGGATCCATCATTTTTTTCAGGAATACCGCAGCGCCTCATCATGATCCTGTCTATGCCCAACCCCAATTTAATTACAAAAACATCAAAAAAGGGGCTTTCAGTACGCCACAACTATTTGATTTAGATAAGGACGGATTGCTGGATCTTGTTTTCGGAGAACAGAATGGCAACCTGAATTATTACAGAAACACCGGTACGGCTACAAATCCATCGTTTACACTGGTAACGGATAGCCTGGGGAAGATCGATGTCACAAATCCTCACCTCTCCTATTATGGTTACAGTACACCTTGCTTTTTTCGGGATAAAAATGGAAATACCCATCTGCTGGTCGGTTCTGATGAAGGAAAAATCCATTATTTCATCAATATAGATGGTAACCTGAATGAAAAGTTTCCGGAATCGGATTCATTGTTCAGCTTAATAAGCGGTACTCCTTTCCGGATCTCATCAGGATGGCGCACTGCACCTGCAATCGGAAACCTGACGGATTCCCTGAACATGGATCTTATTGTCGGTAATTACTCCGGAGGATTGAATTACTATTCAAAAGGCAACAAACCTCAGGTAATTACCTCTATTCAGAAGCAACCCGAATTTGAGATAAGTCATTTCTCTGTTTATCCGAATCCGGCTGATCAATTTGTTAATGGTTTTATTGGTTCACTTCACCCAAATGAAAGAATAACGATAAGTCTCTCCGACATAACCGGGAAAGTAGTTCTTACAACCCAAACAAGTCAAAGTTTCAGGCTGTCATTATCAGGTATCCCAGCGGGGTTTTATATTCTCCGGGCCGGAGAGTATGCGCAAAAACTTATTATCAGGCACTGAAGTTCAAGTCTGAAGTCTGAAGTCCGAAAATTATCTGCTTTCTGAACTCCGCCCTCTGAATTCAGACTTCAGACTTCAGACTTCAGATTTGACTCTGCCGCTTAAGCTGTTTTATTTCAAGGACCAGCTCTTTATTCGCCTTTTTTATTTTAGTTATCTCCGATTCATTATCAATCTTTTTATCAATAAGTTGTAATCGAAGACGCTGTATTACATCTAATTTTTTCTCTACTTCAAGATGTAGTTCACGAAGTTTTTTTTCTGCCAGCATTATTTCCGAAATGTCAGTTGCTATAAGTATGCAATGATCACCATTGAGATAATTAGGAAGAAGGAGAAAGGATAGTTTCAGATATAATGAATCGGTTAAGGATACTATCAAGACACCATTTTTCTTTTTCGTAAGACGGGCAAGCAGGGAATCAAATTTCGATCGATGGTTCTGAGCAATGAACCGTTGAAAGCTGGAACCCATCACACGTTCAATAGGTTCGTTTACAAGGCTGGCAAATCTTTTATTACAATAAATGACTGTACCATCCTTGGTAAGCGTAAGCGCTCCTTCATTCATTTCTTCAACAAAAGTACGATAGGGTGTTTCAGCAGACTCAATAGAGTAGACTTTTTTTCCTTTCGTTCCGGAAACTACAATCGCATCTATTTCTCCGTTTTGAATGGCCCAAAGTGCTTCCTCAGTTTCCGACAGGCGGGAATGCAATTCTTCATTTTCAATTACGAGTTGTTCTTTTGTTTTGGTCATTGTTTTTTACCTTTATAGCATAAGATGTTCCGAAACAAATTTAATCACAATACCTTCTTAAGGTCTAATCCAATAAGAACTTTTTCTTTATTTGACATATCGCCGATAATCCGGCGCATGGGAAGCGGTAGTTTTTTAATCAGTGTCGGTGTTGCAATAATCTGCTCATCCTTAGCTAAACGTGGCATTTGATACATGTCAATCACCTCCAGTTCATATCGCCCATGAAGATATTCTTCGCAAATCTTTTTCAGGTTTATCAGAATATTCAATAAGAGGAAGTTTGCTGTAATGAATATCCTGTGGTTTACTGCCAATAATTATTTCAAAGAGACCTTTAAACCCCACAACAAATTTTATTCGTTCATTGTTACCTTTTATAGGGCTCAGGAAAACTTCTGAGGGGGTCATTTTTAACCAGGTGTTATAAGAAGAGTCAATAAGATGTGGTTCGTGCATTACCTGCCATACGGAATCTATCTGTTTGCTGAAATCGAAGCTTGCTGCTACTTTTTTATCAATTGTTTTAGTAACATCTGTCAGTTGTTCTTTTACAATAGGCTCTACAATGGTAGTGATAGGAATGCTTACGATGCCAAAATCAAGTTTGGGCGTGCTTTCAAATACAAAACCGCTAGGAATTGTCTGGGTGGTAAATTTCCAATCGGGCTGAACTTTTAGCTTAGAAGTAAAACTTACTACAATGTCGAAAGTTGTTTCTTTTACTATTTTAGGGCAGAAATCACAGGCTTGCCACCTGTAATTGGCCCATATTTTAATAGGAACATCATATTTGAGGAACTCATTATACGACTGAAGTTTAATATTTCGTGTTTTCCAGATTTTAATCATCACGTCATCTTTTTCAGGCGCATCGAAACTTGAATCTTCATAGATTAAACCACTAAACTGTCTGTTTATTTCAGCTTCCAGAGCTTTCATCGGTATTTCGATAGGCAGGTTGATAATTGATTGCTCCTTTTCTATTTTAGTTTGTGATGAGTTTTCGACCTGAGGTAACGTGTTTTCTATTCTTGTTTTACACGAAAAGGAAAATACTATTATCCCTATTATTGTAATAGTGCTATAAAATGTTGACTTCATATTAGAATTTTTTTTAAAATAAAATGTAGATACACGATTAAGTGTATCTACATTTTTCAAATAAAATATCCATTAAACTATTAATTAATGCAATAAATTATTGGATAATAATTTTCTTGACAAAAATGTTACTATTGTTAACCAGTTTGACATAATAGACGCCTTTGCTAAGGTGTTTCATATCAAGCTGTTTGTTGAAATTTCTACTGGTATTTTTAAAGCTATAGGTTTTAACTAACATAGCCTGAAGATTATAAACATAAATCTGAAGATTATTATTGGTCATACCAGAAGCTGCGAGATTAAAAATGCCTTCGGAAGGGTTGGGGTAAATTTCAAAAACAGGGTTAGCATTAACGTCCGGCGTATTAATACAAGGATCGAAAGTAAGCTTAACAGTTCCGCTACCGTCGCAGCCATTAGTTCCTGTAACAGTAACAGTATAAGTGAATATGCCGTAGCCAATACCATTAGTATCAACAGTAATATGTTGACTTGTAGCACCCGTTGACCAAATATAGCTGACAAAGTTAGAGCCTGCATTTAAAGTAACAACGTCATCGCCGCACAGCGTCTGGTTTGGTCCCATGTTAACAACAGGTTTTGGTTTAGTGATAACATTAATGGCGTCTGAAGCAGAGCAACCGTTGTTGTCAGTAACAGTTACTGAATAGTTAGAGGTTGAAGTAGGGGAAACACTTAGCGTTGGGTTTGTTGAATTATTATTCCAATGGTAAGAAACCCCACTGGAAGCAACTAAACTGACAGTAGTTCCGCTGCAAACATGAATGTCCGGTCCAAGATCGAAGACAGGAAGCGGATTGATGAAAATCTGGACACTGTCTTCAGCAGTCATTCCAAAGCCGTTGTCAACAACTACATGGTAATACCCTGATGAAGTAACCAGCAATGTTGACGCAGTAGAAATTATGTCGGGCAAAGATAATTCTCTCCAGGCATACAATGAATCCTGAGGAGCCGTAGCAGCATTAAGAAGGACAGTGCCAGTGCATTTAGAGATATCATTTCCAAGTTCTACTACTGGCGCATTGGCCACAATAATATTATCGATATCAATAAAGAAACTCTGGCCGCCACTGAGGAAATTGAATTTAAGGAAAACAGAATTACCGCTAAAGGCAGAAAGGTCAAATTCAAGATTCTGGAATTCAGTTGCAGGCGTATGGTTTCCATTATTAACTTCGAAAAGCATGTAGCTGTTTTCGAAACAATCATTGGTTACATAAATCTGCAAAGCATCACCATTCTGCATTGTATAAGCGTTACCAGAAGGTGTTACAACCCGGTAATCGAATTTCACTCTTGTTAGAGATGTCATAAGTCCTATTTTAGCTGAGGTTGCTTCCAATGAATTATTTGATGAAGAAAGAGATGCAAACATGACTCTTGAAGGAGCACCGTGCAACTGGTCAACGGTAATATCTCCTGTCCAATCAGTAGTGCTATTTTCAAATTTTTCGACATAAGGAATTGTTAAAGGAAGTTTAACATCGAAAGAGCTGGTGGTCATATTGTTGAACGAGTTTATGGTGTCTGAGGCCAGCTCAGTTTTAGCAAAAACAAAGTAAGTTCCTGATTCTATAGTATTAACAGTGTCAATAAAAAAGACAGCGCTTTGCCCTGTTGTTAAGGATGTATTTAAGATTTTAGTTTTAGTAACCATATTATTACTAGGATATAAAACTTCAACTTTTACAGGAATTTGAGTCTGAGTTAAAAAGCCAAAATTAGTTACTTTAATATAAATGGAATCAGATACACTTCCGCAGGTACTACTAACAGGAGATAATACAGCAGTAACGCCGAGGTCATTGTTAATAGGCTGATAAATCATAAAATCATCAAGAGCTACTCCTTCATCATTTCCGGTAACATCAGAAGCAAATCTGAAACGGAGGCGAACATTACTTTGATTGACAAGGGTTGAGGCAGAAGTTTTATAATCAGTCCAGCCACCATTATCACCGCTCCATTTAGGGGGATTGTTAATAGGGCCGCCGGTACTTGAGTTATTGTAGAAGTTGGGATCACCATCAAGCTTAGTCCATGTGCTCCCTCCATTTAACGATTTTTCTAAAATGACAGCGTCATAACCGGGTTCAGTTTTCATGTCGAGCCAGACAGAAATTTGTGGATTTGTTAACATTTGCATGTTTAAGCAGGGTGACATTAAAACAGAATTTGAGCTGTTGTTATAATTAGCATTTAATTTTGTTATCCAGGTATTGGGGCCACTATGAGGATAACTTAGGACCATTTTATTGGGTGAGCCATGTACCCACTGGTCAACACCTGCAAGCGCCATACTTGTCCATCCTGAATAAAAAGCCTCAAAATCGGCGGTATAAGGGAATGTATTATAAGTGGGCACTGAGTAAACCTTAGCATACTGAATATTGTTATTGGTATTTTGGTCACCAGCCAAAGTATCCACAGCTATACAGTTATAAACGTTAGGATTTAAGAAATTGGCATGAGTTGAGAAAGTAAAGATTGCAGAGTCGCCCGGATTAATAATTGCCCCATAATTTTGAGAAGTAGTAAATGTCATACCACCATCAATAGAATAAGCCATTCTAAAGTTCGATTGGGGGACTGTGCCCAGATTAGCAATTCTTATTTTAACGGTTTCATTAGCAGTCATGTTACATTCGCTTATGGGCGATATCCATTCGACTATAGCTATATCGTTAGCATAAGGATCATGAATCATAATATCATCAATAGCAATACCTTCATCCACATTACTACCATTAGATACGAATCTGAAGCGCAGTTTTACATTTGTTTGCCCAGCCATGCCTGTCAGTGGTGCTTTAAATTCAGTCCAGCCATCTGTTGTACCACTCCACTTTGGTGAAGGCAAGCTGCCAACAGAATCGCCATAATTATACAAAGTGCCTCCATTTACCTTAGTCCATGTGGTTCCACCGTCAATAGAACGTTCTAAAATCATAGCGTCATTCCCCTCATCAGAAATTTTCATATTTAACCATACAGATATCTGAGGATTGACCAGCGATGAGAAGTTAAGACAAGGAGATAACAGATAAGAATTGGAATTGTTATCATAATCATGGTCGAGCCCAGTCATCCAGGCATAAATACCACTATGGGGAAAATTGATCACTGTTTGATTAGGTGTGCCAAATTCCCATTGATTGTTGCCTGAAATAGCTGCAGAAGACCAACCGGCTCTTCCCGTATCAAAATTTTGAAAATAGGGATAAGTAGTAATGTAAGGAATACTTGTAATAGTGGTATAATAAGCATCATTTAAGGTGTTTTGGTCATTTAAAAGGTTAACGACCGCTATACAACTATAATCCGTTGGTATAGAAAAGTCGGCTGTAGTATTAAATGTAAATACTACTGTATCGCCGGGGTTAATAGTATTATTATCTGTTTCAAAAACAAAAGTGCCACCGTTTAAAGCATAACCCACGCTAAATCCTGTTTGGCTGGCTCTGCCAAGATTAGCAATTTTAACACTGACGGTAGATGTAGCGCTCATGCCGCAACCACCGACAGGGCCAACCCAACCGACTACCGTTAAATCCTTATCATATTTATCTCTGACTATCATATCATCTATGGCAATACCCTCATCGTTATTAGTATTATTAGAAGAGAAGAGGAACCTGAAACGGACATTAGGCAATCCGGTGAGGGAAGCCAGGGAAGTCTGATATTTTTGCCAGCCTCCGTTATTGTCACTCCATTTAGGGGGAGCAACAGTGCCAAGATTGCTGTTATTGTTATAAAATCCCTGGTCACCAACAACTTTAGACCATGTTAGACCACCATCAGTAGATTTTTCTAATATCATGGCATCATAACCGGGTTCAGTACGTATATTTATCATTGATGAGAAGAAAGGATCAGTAAGGTTTGTGAAATTAAAACATGGAGAAAGCAGATAGCTTGTAACACTGTTATTATAGTTATAAGAAAGCTTGGTCATCCATGCTTTAGTGCCTGAATAAGCATCATTTAAAGCTGTTTGGTTAGGAGCGCCAATTTCCCATTGATTAGGGCCTGATATGCTGCCACTTACCCATCCGGTAAATGTCATTTCATTATTCTGAAGATAAGGAAATGTTGTCACATACGGTAAAGAAGTTACAGGCATATATAATTTATCGTTAACAATGTTTTGATCGCCACTGAGACTTACTTTAACGACAATAGAATAATTCATGGGCTGTGATAAATTGGCGTGGGTTGTAAAGGTGTAGTTGATGGTATCACCAGCAGGCAGGTTCCCGGTAAAAGTTTCGTTAGGAATAAAGGTAACGCCATTGTCAAGAGAATAAGAAATAGGAAATGAAGTGATTGTATTGGCGCCTGCATTAGCAACGGAAACTGTTATTTTTGAGGTGTCGCTTAAGCCGCAGGAACTCTGTGGAGCTACCCAGCCCACGACAGCAAGGTCAGTTGAAAAAGGATTTCTTATGGTTATATCGTCAATGGCAATACCTTCGCCATTAACAGAGGCATTAGTGACAAATCTGAATCGGAATCTTACGCTACCCTGACCTGCCAGACCCGTGAGAGGAGTTTCAAAATAAACCCAGCCATTTAAATTGCCGCTCCATTTGGGAGAAGATAATGTGCCCTGCGCTCCGGTATAGTTATAAAAATTCGAGTTGCCAATTACTTTTTGCCATGAAGCGCCGTGATTGATGGATGATTCGAGGATCATAGCATCATTGCCGGCGTCTGGAATGTTAAGATAAATCCAAGACGAAAACAAAGGAGTCGAAAGAGATGTAAAATCAAAGCAAGGAGAATATAAGAACTGTTCGGTGTTGTTGGGATAGTTGCTGCTGAGGCCAGTAAGCCATGCATTCATGCCACTTTTGGCAGAACTTATCCCTGGTTTAGAGGGCACCCCATATTGCCATACATTTCCATCTGTTGTCCATCCGGCATTGCTTTCAAAATTTTCAAAATAAGGGAATGAGCTTACGGTTGGGACACTTATTACAGTGGTTCTGAGCGTATCGTTGCTGTGGTTAGGATCAGAAGCAAGATAAACAACAGCAATACAGTGATATGTATTATTAATTGAGAAATTGGCATGAGCATTAAAAGTACGTGTAATTTCAGCACCGGGTAAAACCTGTCCTAAGTATGTTTCAGGGTTTGAATAGGTTACACCGTTATTGATAGAGTATTTAACACTGAAAGTAGTAATAGTGTCTATCCCGAGATTTTTAATTTTAATAGTTACGGGTTCTGAAGAGCTGAGGTTACAATTGCTTGTAGGAAATACCCATTCAGTTATTGTTGGATCATATGCAGGAGGAAAAGGGTTTGCAGTGATTGTAAAATTATCTATACCAAGAGCCTGTGCAAAAGAAGTGCTTGAACCAGTGGAGACAGAATAGTTCCATGCCAGATAAAGGCTATCATTGGCATGTAATTTAATATTAAGCGTTTTATTGCTTACATTAACAGTAGAGCCGGGAGCAGAGCTATAACCACCATTATCTATACCGCCACCTGAAAAACTTGTTTTAAAATCATTACCTGCCAAAGTCCACGTAGAGCCATTAGTAGAGTAATACATCTGAATGGTAAACCCTGCAATGTTAGAACCCTTTTTGTATTTTTCAACATCATAGCTTATTGTTAAGCTGTAAATACTATCTGTTCCATTATTTTTCAGGAAAGTATATAAATTACCGCTTTTTGTAGTTGTAGTTCCGGCAAGCCATCCAATAGCACGATCAGAAGCAGAGGATGAATTTCCTGCGCCAAAATTATAAATGCCATCAGTGGAAGTAAAGCCCATATTATTACCGCCTCTTTTTTCTGTTTGCGTAACTGCACTTGCGTAAGTTCCGAGAGCGCGAACGCTGTCTTGTTTATCAACTTTCCACGACGCCGGCAAGTTGGCTGTAGCACTGGTACCCACAGAGAAATTCTGTCCTATAGTGCTTCCTGTACTTATTAATACCTGTGAGTAAGAAGCCATAGTGCCAATAAAGAAACTTACTGTTAATAAAAACTTCAGATTGAAATTCTTCATGATAGTTATGTTTTAAAAATTAATAGATTATAAGTTTTCTGATATATGAATTTAAGCCATCAAAAATATTGATAAAATAGACACCTTTGTTGAATGGAACCAAATTAATAGATTTTTTAAATAAAACATCTGATACTGTTGAAATTTTTTCCTGGTGAACCAATAGTCCTTCAGCAGTATAAACAGATATATCAACAGGTCCTTTTATGTTCTGTAATTCTATATTAATGATATTATGTGCAGGGTTAGGATAAACTTTAACACCTTTTTCAGTATTTACCAAATTATTGCCTGTACAAGGGTCAAAAATTACTGATATTGTATCAGAAGAGATGCAGCCATGTATATCCTTAACAACTACATAAATCTGGGCGGTAGAAAAGCCAAAACCTGAAGAGTCAACTAAAATGCTGTTTCCTGTTGCATTATTATACCATAAATAATTACTAAAGCCATTGCCAGCATGAATTGTTATGTTATTATTGGCACAAATGGTTGTATCGTGACCCAACCAAACCTGTTGTGGTATGTTAACTGTAATATTAATGGTGTCTTTTGCTTTCGTCAGGCATCCATTATCAACAGTTACAGTGTAACTTCCTGCATCAGTAACAGTTATATTATGTGCTGTAGAAATGATATTGGGATATGGGATTTTTTTCCATACATAACTATAATTGGCGTTATAACCAGCGTCAACAGTAATGGCTGTATTAGAACAAATAGCAGTATCATGAGGCAACGACACATGAGGAGTTGGATTTACCTGAATGGCAACAGTGTCTCTTGAATGGCAGCCATAGCTATTAACCACTTCTACCCAGTAGTTTCCTGCCGAAGTAGCTGTATACGTCTGATTGTTAGAATTATCCTGCCAGTTGTAGGAAGTGAAGTTACTTCCAGCATTAAGCAAGGTAGACTCGCCAGTGCAAATGGTTACGACACCTGCTCCCAAATTAACATTTACCTGTGGAAAATAAGAAATAGAGATGCTGTCAGTATAACTGCATCCATTGCTATTTGTGACTGTAGCCCAATAAATGCCGGCAGTGTTAGCCACCAGCGAATCATGGGTTGACGCATTGGACCATAAGACCGAAAATGAGTTATCAAGGGTAGAAAGCATAAAATTTCTTAGCCTGACACCTCTTCCTGAAGTAGCAGGGCGGAAAATTTTAAATTTAACCTGAGTTGCATTGGAATTGAGATTAAAAATACCTCCTGAAATATAATTGGAATTGCTATTTGTTAAGTTTGAAATATATTGCTGAGTCCATGTTGTCCCATTGTCTTCAGACATCAGAATATGGATATTGTTATGCAGTCCGCTTCCATAGCCTTCTATATCAATACTTAGCTTTGCATTTGGATAGACAGACAAATTATAAGAACTTGTGATAATAGTGTCTTCTTCGCTGTCCAGGAGCAGATAACCGCCTTCTGTTGTCTGAATAATATTTAACAGGCCTCCTTCATCAGTTGTCCAGCCATTTGGAAGAATGCCTCTTAATTTTTCATTAATGAAAGGCGTATAAACAGTTCCAACAGATAAAGTATCTGAACTGCCATTACAAATGCTGAAATTATTGCCCAAAGAAAATACAGGCATAAGATTCTGATTAATAGTAATAGTATCTGTCCCTGTATTCCCAAATCCATCGTTTACAATAACAATATAGGTGGCGGGAGTTGTTACATTTATAGTTTTTGTTGTGGCAAAGATGGTAGGAGATTCAGAAGTAAACCATGAATAAATAGTATGTGTCGTATAATTACCGGCATCTAAAACAAGGGTTTCTCCCTCACAGATTGTTGTATCAGCACCCAAATCAACAACAGGGATACCAGAGATCAGGATATTGTCAATATCAACGAAGTAATTTCCTGCTAATGCCCGGCTAACTTCAACTTTTATCAAAATGTCTTCACCATTATAGGCTGATAAAGAAATGTTTCTTGTTTGCAAATTTAATGAAGAGGTATGATTTCCTGAATTTACAGCGTCAATCTGATTAAATGTTACACCGCAGTCATCAGAAACGAGTACTTTAAGAGTATCACCTGCGCCCAGAACTGTCGGTGTATAAGGCGATGCAATAGCATAATTTACATAACGATAATCATAAAATAAAATAGAGTTATGGCTCACATGTCCGATTTTTGGTGTTTGGGCAAAGCCGGAATGTGCAGAACTGTTGAGGTTTTTATACAGAACATTTGTTCCCGAACCATGTGCAATGCCTCTTGTCATGTTATATTGCCAGCCCGTTAATGTAGTTTCAAAATTTTCAAAATAAGGAATGGCCAGAGGTACTTCAATGTTGAAATTATAAGTGGTTGTATCATTGTCATTTACAATAGTATCCGTAGCCAGCAACGTATAGGCTTTAACAAGGTAATTGCCATTTAATGTTGTATTTATTAAGCCAACAAAGATTGTATCAGAATTATTGTATGCCAGATTTCCAGTATAAGTATGTGAAATGGTGTAAGTACTGTCAGGGCTGTGGATGATAACTTTTACCGGTATGTTATTCTGAGTGTTTATGCCGAAATTCTTAACGACAACTATCAAAGAATCGTTTGCTACGCCACAAATAGCACTGTCAGGTTTTAGTACTGATATAATGCCTACATCATTGGCAGGAGGGTCGAATACCATCACTTCATCAATGGCAATACCTTCGTCATTAACTGCATTATTAGTCCTGAACAGAAATCTGAATCTGACATCGGGTTCACCGGCAAGGGATAAAATGCTTGTTTTATATTTCATCCAGTTGCCATTACTGCCACTCCATTTAGGAGGAGCCAATGGGCCTAAAGAGCTGTTGTTGTTATAAAAACCCTGGTCGCCGGTTACTTTTACCCATGTAGTGCCACCATCAACAGAAGATTCTAATATCATACCGTCATAATTAGGTTCTGTTTTAATATTCAACCAGACAGAAAATACAGGTTTTACAAGGGTGCTCAGGTTAAAACAAGGTGAAACCAAATAATTTATAACATTATTATCATAATTAGAACTTAATTTAGTAACAAAGGCTTTTCCATTCATGCCTCCATGGTCAGCATTGATAACAGACTTATTAGGCATTCCCTGCACCCATTGATTTTGTCCCTGAAAAGCACTCGGGACCCAGCCGCTATACCAGTCAAAGATTTCTTTATAAGGATAATTAGTTATAAAAGGAATAGATTCAACAATATTTATTATCGTGTCGTTGGAATGGTTCTGGTCGTTAGATAGTAATACAACAGCACCGGAATAATAAGTTTTTGGGACAGCCATATTCGCTTTATGAGTAAATGTATACGTAAGGGTATCTCCCGGGTTTATATTAGAAAGCACTATTTCTGGCCCTAAAAAAGTAGCTCCGGCATCAATAGAAGCAGCAACAGGGAAATGTGACTGGGCATTGCCTCCCATGTTAACAATTTTAATAACAATATTTTCTGCATTGGATAAAGAGCAGGCAGATTTAGGTGAAACCCATTCAACAACGGCTAAGTCATTAAGAGGGGGCACATATTCGTCTGCTCCTATACAAGGAATAGAAGGCCTGGTCTGCCCGTCAAAATCATCTGTTACTCCTGCAATACTGACACCTCTCTGATAAAACTGAATACCATTAGAATGTAAATCGGTAGCACTAATATAATAAGGATTCCCTACCCTTGAATGAAGGTCGTTATTAGCAGGGATATTTATAGCTCTTAAAGCTGATATTGTTGGAAGTGTGTCTCCATATACCACGAATAAAGAACCATTATTGTAATAGCTGTTATTGTCGTGCGCTAACAGTGAAGCTGTTGACTCGTAGTAAACGCAAAATCCCTTATCTGAACCTGTATAGGTGAAGGCATTATCTCTGACATCAAGCGAAGTAGCGTTTGCAAGCACATTGATACCTCTGGAAAAAGCTGTGTTGACATTGACACTGTTAAAAAAGACATCAATATTTTGCGATAATTCAATATTAATACCACAGGCATTTGTATTGCGGAAGCCACCACCAATCATATTGTTTATTATTTTACTTCTTAAAGGTGTAGGGTCGCAATTTTTTAAATAAAGCCCATACTGACCGGCATTGATAATTTTATTTTTAATGAAAGTGATGGCTCCGGTGGTGTTTTCAAAAGTGACTCCTGAGCCTGAAGTAGTTATGGCGCCGGAACTTCGTATATCTATTGTATTATTGGAGAAAACAGGAGCGTTTCCGTATAAAATATAAACGCCATTTAAGTAATTGTTAGAGAATGCGTTTTTTTGAATTATCAGACTGTCTATTTTATTGCTGTTTTGACCGTTCAGACGAACCCCAATATAGCCTCCGGTAATTGTATTGTTGGTAATTTGCAAGTTCTTGATATTATAGCCTTCAGTAAACAATGAAGTTAAGCTTCCGGAAGCCACAATGCCTGCAAAATTACTTGTAGCGGAAGTAGAATGTGTGTTTATAGTGCAATATTTAATAATAATATTCTGACAGGCATTTGTCATTAAGATGTTCCAGCCGTAAGTTGCATTGTTAGGAACATTTATATTCAGGCTGTCAATTGTAACATACTGTGCTCCATCAAGTAATATGACATATCTTTTGTCATTTATGGTAGGGGTATATGTTATAGTGGCATTGTTACCTTTAATTTTTACAGTACTTGAGGCGCCGGCTCCATTATAAGCAGGTATCTTTATTTGTTCGCTGTAAGTTCCGGGTATCACATCAAAAATTACATTTCCCGAAATGCCACAAGTTCCCAATACGTTCATGGCTTCTGAAAAAGTGGAAAAATTGGCACCGGCACCTCCAACAGTATATGTGCCGTTGAGAGGCTGGCATATATTAACGGTTATTAAAGTAGTGTCGTTGTTATTGTTATTATCAGTTGTGCCATTAGGCAACGAAGTCCATGCTTTGATGATATTTTGTCCATAAGTAAAAGTAAATTGACCTAATGTTATTGATGGCAATGAAATATTTTGAGAAAGGTCTCCCGTCCAGCCAAATACAGTTTGAGTTGCGCCATTAACTTCCCAGTTAATATTTACATTATTTAAATTATAAGATCCAAAGTTTTCAAGGGTAACCTTTACATCGTAAGTGTTTGGAGCCGCTAGTATATTGGGG
>Ga0118677_10007360_pt1 | contig 18196 bp, 17 predicted proteins | sample AliMusrvi5mmetaG_FD_86154 | JGI IMG/M metagenome (GOLD analysis project Ga0118677, IMG submission 86154) | reverse complement strand
TGTTGGCAAGCGTATGGTCTATCTTTAATAGCCGGGACATAGACGCTTCATCAAGGCTTAATAATTTGACATTGTCAGTGGCTGCAACTATGTCTGCTGTACGTGGGACATGTAAGAAAAATGATATTTCCCCAATAACATCGCCGGGATAAATGACAGCTTGTAAGTGCCCATCGCGTAAAATTTCTAGTATGCCAGAGAGTAATATAAACATGGTCTTTGCAGTATTATCTTTCTCAATAATATGCGTGCCTTGTTTACATTCAATAATATGACTCTTTTCGAGTATGCGTTCAATTTCATCGTCATTGAGTGTGTTAAATATTTTGGCTTCAGTAGTCAGTAAAGGACCAGCGTTTTCATATATTTGTTTTAGAAATGCCGCTTTTCCTGATGTTGATTGACTGACAATACTAGTCTGCTGAGCAATAGTGTTTTGTAATACACCGACAAGACGACAATGACTAAAGTCTTCTTCTTTGGTTAATATGTAAAATGGAGAGCCAATGCGTTTTAAATGTTCGTAGTCACCTGTGATTAAAACCATCGGAATAACCAGTCCAATTCCGGGGTAAGAATAGATTTCAGTAAAAGGCTTAAAGCCTAGTTTTAAATAAGAATTTAAGTGATGTGGCTCACAATTGAGTAATACGGCTTCTATATGATGATCAAGTACAAAAGTCATGACTTCTTTATACATGCGTAAGGTGGCGCTGCCACCTCGATGGCATTGATCGACCATTAAGCGCTCAACAATACAAATCTGTTGTGGGTCCAATTCTTTTAAAAAGACCGATAAATGATAGGCGTCAATTAACCAAGGTGAAAAGTTTTTATCTTGTCCCCAAAATAATCTTAAAGTTCCAATCGCCAGGCCATCTTTAATGGCAATGATGGATCTGGCGTAGTTATCATGCTCATCTTTTAATTCTTTAAGTTCATGGTTGCCCATGTCTTTAAAGCGCCCCATTTGCTCTACATATACTTTATAGCGTAATTGATAAGAGGCTTTAAACTCTTGTTCAGTTGCCGAAAATCTTACGCCGTCTTGCATATTTCACCTGATGCTGATAATGCTTCATTAATAAGTAGTTCTATCGATTGTGTGCCCAAATATTTTTCGGTTTTTGACTACTAATAAAAAAATTGTATTAAGTTAGTGATAGCTCCCCCTGATATTTACAAGTAATTGTCAGAGGAAGTTTGTGACCACCAAAAGAGTCGGCTTAGGTGCTTTAGAAAAAATAGATTTGTGATAAATATAATTATGTTTTCTATATAAGTACAGAATGTACTAATGTTGTTTACGGCGGACAAATCCCAAGCCTAATAAACCAAATCCCACTAAAGCAAGGCTGGCAGGCTCAGGTATATTGCCGAAAGTAACATCAAGAGATCCATTAGTTTTTAGAGTAGCCCCTGCCACAGGAATAACCGCGTTAAACTGCCCTCCATTGAACTCAGTATTATAAAAAGCAGAGGGCAGAATAAAATAGTTATTGTTAATGGGGAGGAAAGTAGAACTAATGGAAAAGTGACCGCAACCTGGTTGGCTTGCTGAAGTACACGTTTCTGTTCCCGATCCTATGATATTTGAGCCACTACCAATAAGAATGCCGCCTAAATTTGTGGTATAAAAACTTCCTCCGTTAGTCGTATTTGAAAAAGATGGTAAAGCAGTGCTAGTGGAATAGTAAAGATTAAAAAAACTAGCTTGAGTACTTGAGCCAATTGTAAATACTGTAGTAGGACCGATTGTGATAAAGGTGCCAGAAAATAGGGAAAGTGCATATAACTGTTCGCCATTACCAGCGGGGTGATTCCAGCCCGCTGGTGTGTTTGTATTGGTCGTATCATTAATAATCTGACCTAAGTCCCAAGCGACTGACGATTTAAAAGAGCCTATAGCAATACCATTAATACCATTGCCGAAGGTGATGGTTTCAAAATAATTCCCAGTCAATCTGTCGGCTATAGTGGCGTTTGATGAATTATTGCTATTTGATTGGTCGATAGAAAAAGTGTTGTAGGCCATAGTGGGTGTGCTAGCGATAGCCAAACATGCTGTCAACGCCAGTGATAGCAGTGATTTTTTAAAGTTACTCATAAGTATTCTCCAAATATATTTTGCTCATAATAAATATAGACTCTTTAGTAGTTTGAGCGTGTAAAGCGTTTAAAAATAACCAGCAAATCCAACCTAGATTTACACAGGTACGAGTTGATACATTGTATATTTAGCAGAATATATGCCATGTTTATAAAAGATATTATTTACAGTCAGTTACGTCGGTCTCCTTGAGCATGAAGCGTCTATACGAGCAACTAACGGTAGAAGTTGTAAAAAAAGCTGACAGTTTTTTGTAAATGCTAATAGCGTCAATAAGTCACTTAATAAGGGGGTTTTCTCGTAATAGCTGAACTAAAAGTGGCAGTTAACTTACTTTGGTGATGATCTTTAAGATTAAACTGCTTGGCTATCGTTGAATAGATAGGGGGCTAATTGTGTATTTGAAAGTGTAAAAAAAGCTGACAGCTGGCTTTGTATCAAGAGGTCAAAGTAAGTTGATTTTTATATCAGAGAAGCAGTGTTAAATGTGATGTAAGTACTTGAGATGGGTATTTATAGTGGTTTTATCATGGTCTTTAGAAAAAATAGAGCAGGATTGATGGTTCCTGCTCTAATGGCTAGAATTAAAATAAATTAATTGAAAGTGCTACCCGGTGTGGCAGGTAAAGTCGGCATTTTTTGTTTAGGAAATTCACCTGTCAAGCTGTTTAAGAAAGCCACGATATCAGCTACTTGCTCTTTAGTTAAATCTTTATCTAATTGAAGTTTTGCCATAATTAGTACTGCTTCATCTAGTGTTTTAACTGCACCGTTATGAAAGTAGGGCGCTGTTAAAGCAATGTTACGTAAAGTGGGTACTTTCCATAAATGCTCATCGTCTGCTTTTTTAGTGACTTCTGCTAGCCCTTTATCATTCTTAAAATGATATTTGGCGGCAAAATAAGGGTTGCTATGCACAGGAAAAGCCTGGAACATTCCAGGGCCATTAAAGGCGGGGCCACTATGACAACTAGTGCAACCTAGTTCTTGTACACTATTCATGCCACGTACTTGTTGTTCTGTTAAGGCAGATTTTTCCCCCGCTACATACTTATCATAAGGGCTGTGAGGGGTGATTAAGGTTCTTTCATAAGCGGCAATGGCTTTAGTGGCATGGTCTTTAGAAATAGAGTCCTTACCAAAGGCTAATTCAAACGCTTTATCGTAACCCTCAATGCTTTTTAAACGGGCGACTACGTCATCCCAGCTTTTCATACCCATTTCGATAGGATTGGTGACAGGGCCTGCCGCTTGCGCTTCAAGGCTGGCGGCTCTGCCATCCCAAAACTGGACAGCGTTAAAGGCTGAATTCCAAACCGTTGGTGCGCTGCGGCCACCGGTTTGGCCATTTACACCCATAGAATTAGGGCGATTGTCTTCACCACCTAACATGGTGTTGTGGCAAGATGCACAAGACACTGTGCCAGTAGAAGAAAGACGAGGGTCATGATAAAGCATTTTACCTAGTTCAATTTTTTCTTCTGTCGTTGGGTTGTCAGCAGGAGCAGGTGCAGTCGTTGGTAAGGTTTCCCAAGCTGTAGCGACTGAAATAGAGCCTATTAAGGCTAACGCTGTTACCAGTGCACGAATTTTAAACATACTATCCTCCAAATATTATTTTATGTGTGATCAGTTTAAGGGCGATTTTTATTCTTTGATAGCTAATTATCGTCCAGTTAACTTAAATACCGCCTTGAATTGTAAAATATAAAGCTGACAAGATACAATTAAATTACCAGGTAGGTGCTTTTATAAGATATTTTGCTAATAAATAGGCTTTGTAGAAGTGCTAAATTATCAGCAGATTTGCTTTTGTTATTAATAGATTCTGAACTGAGGGTTTAAAGTTAATGCGTTGCTATACTTTTAAATAGACTGGTGCCCCACTATGATGCTTCGAATAAAATGTTTTTTCGTATTGCTACTGCTAATGATTTTAGATACAGCACCGATTCCTGTAGTAGGGTCTATTGCCATGTATATATTACTAACGAGGCCACTATGGTTTAAAAGCCTCGTTGATAGACTTTATGCAGAATAAAGTTAACGCCAGCCTGGTAACCACAGGCTGAGGTCTTTGAGTAGTCGCCAATCAAGTTCATATTGACGATGGTTAATGACGGCCTCTAACAGACACGCGATAATTTGTTGCTGTTCATTTCTAATCACTTCAATTACTAGAAAGTGCTTTTCTTTCTGCTGCGGCTGTACCGCCGTCCATTTGCTCAGTAATAACTTTTCTGGATTAATTTCCGTATAGAGCGATTTATTCATGATGAGTGCTGATTTCAGTTAAGGCAGATAAGAGCTCGGGATATTGAAAAGAGAAACCTTCTGCTAATAAGCGCTCCGGCAGCACCCGCTGACTCGCTAAGACTAGATCTGACCTTTCACCTAAGAGTAATTTCAATAGCCAAGCTGGTAAAGGCAATAAGGCTGGGCGCTTTAAATGCTGCGCGAGTATTTTTGTGAACGCACTATTGGTCACTGGATGAGGTGCTGTTGCATTATAAGCACCCTGCATAGTCTGGTTGTTGATCATGGTTTTTGCGATGCTGATCCAATCATCTCTATGTATCCAGGACATCCATTGCTGACCATTACCTAAGGTGCCGCCCAGTCCTAAGTTAAAAGGACGTAGCATGCGTTGTAATAAGCCACCATCATAGGCTAATACTAAGCCTGTTCTAATCAGACATACTCTGACGCCAAATCGCTCAGCTTGTTGGGCGGTGCTTTCCCAGTCTGCGCATAAGCGCTGTGAGAAGTCAGGATGCACGGGCGATGCTTCGTTTAATACGCTATTGCCTTGGTCGCCATAATAACCTATGGCAGAGCCACTGATTAATAACTCAGGTTTAACGCCTGCTCGTTCAATGTAGGCTAGCAATTGCTCGGTGAGTTTAATGCGACTGTCTCTGATGACTTTTTTGCGGGTTTCGCTCCAGTGGTTATCAAAAATAGGTGCGCCAGCAAGATTAATAATGACTTGAAAACTATGTTCCGAACTCAATTGATCAAGATTCGATAAGGTTGTCAGTTTATTGCCGATTATTTTATTTACAGAGTCAGGAGTTCGGCTTAAGACGGTCACTTTATGACCCTCTTTAAGTAGGCTATTTACTAAGGCGCGGCCAATAAAGCCAGTGCCACCGGTCATTAATATATTCATCGCTTGCGCCTCATTGTGTTTGAAATATTTCTAAGATGAATATTGTACATGTTTTGTACAGCTATTGTTTGACAAATATACCTAGTGCGAGTAATTTAGTTATCTAGTCGTTATAGTCTTGCCGCTTTACAATTGTACAGGCTCATCAAGGATATTGATGAATGTTCAAATGACTAAAATTCCTCCTCTATAAGTCCTCCCGATAGTTTTATGGGAGGGCTTTTTTTTAAGCTAGGTCATTTGTTCTGAGTATGTAAATGACTTGTTTGTAGTGGTCAAGTTTTTTAAGACACAGAGATAGGTTTTTTCATAGCCCCATTGGCTTCATAGTTATTGGGCGAGACATATCCCAATGTAGAATGTAATCGCTGACTATTATAGAAATTAATTATATAGTCGTTGATATTACGCATCGCTTCTTCATGATTAGCATAGTCTTGTCGCCAGACCCGTTCCATTTTTAAATTAAGAAAGAATCGCTCCATAACGGCATTATCCCAGCAATTGCCTTTGCGACTCATGCTGCCAATACAGCCATATTTATTTAACAAGTTTCGATGCTCATGACTGGCATATTGACTACCTCGATCAGAATGGACAATGAGTCCCGCTTTTGGCTGGCGTTGACTGATAGCTAATTGCAGAGCAGTACATACCAGTTCTGCAGGCATCGTGGGCGCCATTGCCCAACCCACAATCTTACGCGAATATAAGTCCAAAACAGCCGCTAAATATATCCAACCATTTCGAGTTCGAATGTAAGTAATATCAGAGACCCAAGCTTGATTTGCCGCCACGGGTTTAAAGTTTCGATTAAGTATATTTTCAAAAATAGGTAACGAATGATTGCTGTCAGTCGTATTAACAAATTTACGTTTCCAGATCGGCTTTATGTTCATTTCCTTCATTAAACTACGAACTCGATAGCGACCAATACGAATGCCTTTATTATTCAGGTCAACGAGTAAACGACGACTGCCATAGCTTCGGTCAGAGGCTTCAAAGTGACTTTTTAGCTGCACCTTTATCGGACAAAGTGGCTGTAGCTTTCGCTCCCTATGTTGCGCAGCATAATAACCGGCACGACTAATAGCAAAGATCTCACAGCCTTGTTTAACGGTTATCGCCTTCTCTGCTTGCCACTTTTTAATCATAGCGTGATTCATCGAAGTTCTCGGGCAAAGAAGGCGGATGCTTTTTTTAATAAATCGTTATCTGATTTTAATTGACGATTTTCTAACTCAAGCTGCCTGATGCGTTGTTGTTCAACCGTTAGCGGTTTACCAATCCCACTATTGCCAAGCTGTTCAGCTTCTACCTGTTTTACCCAACGACGTACTGCAGTTGCGCCAATACTCATGTCAGTACAAACTTGGCCAACACTGACGCCTTGCTCTTTAATAAGTTTAACGACTTCTAATTTAAACGTGGTATCAAATACTCGACGTTCTTTATTCATGATAATGTCCCAATGTTGATTGATTAAGTATATCAACCTATCTGGGTGTCTGTTTTTATTAGACCACTACAACTTGAAAAAATGGTAAAAGCGAAAGTCGCCAGCGGAATGTATAACAACGCCAGTGAAGTTATTCGAGAATCTTTACGTTTTATGGAAACCCATGAAGCATGGATATACCAGATAAAACTGGATAAACTTAGAAGCGAGGTTAACAAAGGAATAAAACACTTAGATAGAGGTGAAAGCGTCGATGGCCGTGCCTTTTTTGAAGAGCTCAATAAGCAATAATTGTTAATACAGGGATATAGATTATCAAAAGAAGCACAGGATGATTTACAACATATTAAGAGCTAAACACTGATGACTTGGGGTATTGACATCCTCCCCCACCTGAAGGAAGGGGATTCCTAGTTTCCTAAGAGTGAGTAGGTATCGCTACTGCTCACTGGTTTCTGCTGCTGACGGCATGACTGCACCGTTCACTTCACAGACTAGCCCCGTCTATCCGACGGTTATTGATTCGCTAAAAGCGCATGGCCTTTAGCAAGTACATTCATTGCCCCCACAAGGTCGGCGTTTTCACTAAAGCCGCAGTCAACACAAACAAACTCTGCTTGGGTCAGTCGGTTTTCTTTAGCGACATGACGACAGCAGGGGCAGGTTTGGCTGGTATGATGCGGTGGAACTCTAAGCACTGCCCCACCATGCCAGTCTTGCTTATACTCCAGCATCGTAGCAAACATGCTCCAGCCTTGATCTAAGATAGATCGGTTTAAACCAGACTTTTGCGCGACCTTTTTACCGTGTTTTTCATTATTACCCTTTGAGGATTTGCTCATATTTTTTACCCGTAAATCCTCAATAACTATGATCGCTTGGTTTTCGCTGATTTCAGTTGAGACTTTGTGCAGGTAATCTTTACGCGCATTGCCAATATCCTCATGGCATTGACTAATTTTTGCTTTTATTTTCTTCCAGTTATTCGAGAACTTGTTTTTGTTTTTTAGCTGGCGCTGTAATTTGGCCAGTCGTTCAGCTTTAGCTTTAAAGCTATTCAATGGCGCATAGACCGTACCATCAGACAGCGTTGCAAAGTGTTTGATGCCCATATCAATGCCGACTATGGAGCTGGATTGATGTGCCAACAAATCAACTTCATATTCTGTTTGAATAGACAGATACCAATGCGTGCCTTTACGACTCACGGTGATATTCTTGGCCTCGCCAAGCACTTTACGGCTATTTCGGTAGCTTAGCCAACCGATCTTGGGTAAAAACACCTGGCTTTTGTCTTGGTCTACTTTGAATCCTTGCGGATATCTAAAGCTATCAGCCAGGCCTTTTTTCTTAAACTTAGGGATTCTTTTTAGCGGCTGTTTTTTATCAAAGCCGTCCTTAAAGGCTTTATCTAAGTCCTTTAGTTTTTGCTGTAGAACTTGCGAAGGCAGGTTAGCTAAAAAACCGTACTCATCAGTTTTCTTCCATAGCGTTGCCCAGAAGTTAAGCTCTTCGTACCACATGATCGGTAACTTTTGCTCAAGCCGAGTAAGATTTAACGACAAAGACTTGTTCCAGACAAAGCGACATTCACCGGCAAAACGACCTAGTTTCTGGCTTATTTCCGGTGTCACTTTGAGCCTGAACTTGAAGGCTTTGCGTAGGGTTTTTTTCATGTTGCTATACTAGCACCCATTTTGTTTAACTCCTGAAAATTAATCAGTACCTTAAACAACAAAGAACGCCATAATGATTACTTGTGCGAACTGAGCCGCTTACATCCCCGCACTGAAGAGACGGGGTTTTACGCTATACATGGATAAACAAACAAAAGCATACCTTTCTGAAATTAAAAGCGGCTTAGAAAATCTAGCACTTTCCCCAGAACTTGGTAAGTTTCGAAATGAAATTGATGAGAGAGTACGTAGTTTTAATGTTAACCATCATATTATTTTTTACCGTGTCGGCAAAACAGAAATCGAGGTTGCTCGTATTTTACATTGCCGAATGGACGTAAGCAGACATGTTAGTGGCCCTTGGTAGCTATGTAAAACAAGCAGTCAATAAGTGTGGTGGGCAGAAAAACACTGTCCACTTGGCTTCCCATTTCAGCATAATAAAACCTAAATCAATAGTATGGTGTAGGGTGGTGTAGGGTGGTTTAGCGCCAGCAAAGCGCCGATGACAGCCAGTCGTTGTGCGGTGGATTGCCTTGCGGCGAATCCACCCTACAAATAATCTGCTTTACAGCTTTTATCTATTTACTAGGCTATAGTCACATTAAAAAACGAACATTCGACTCTAAATACTTAGCGTTTATTCTGATGATCATAAGGGGAATATAGACTCAGGCGTAGAACATTAATTATTATCGAATATTTGTAAGATAATCATTGCTATTTTAAAGTTGTAAGGTTATAAAGTAACCGCCAATTAACAAGGAATTTAGATTTTCTCTGTCAAAACGCGATTGTTGGCGAATTAACCTGAGCGCTACCATACTTTAATGTACCTATAGCCTGATTTTTTAATAGTAGAGCGTTACGCACAGCTTAAGCAATGCTCTGCATACAGACTTAAGTGCTAGCCGCATCTTGCAGAGCATTACTTTAATCTTGCTGAACATTACTCTGATCTTGCTGAGTGTTTATACAATCTTGTTAAGTCTGTTTTTAATCTACTGAAGTCTTACGCCAATCTTGCTAAGTACTCATCATATCTGTAGCTAGTGCTCTTCAATTACTGAGAAGGCGAATCAGACCTTGCTGAGCACTAAGCCAGTAAGGCCCAATACTACCGTAGCTTATGCCAAGTGCTGCGCAGGTGGGATATAACCATTGCCAATCTTGCTGAGCACCCAGCAAGATTGGCGTAACACTCTACACGATTAGAGAAACGCTTAATAAGATCAGCAGTTTTGAGCTAACGATTGGCAAAACGCTAGACTAACTTAACTGAACGCTCAGTAACACTTACCTAGTACTCATCAACCAACCCTAAACCTTAAGGAAATAGTATGACCAGTAATTCTTTTATGCCTACTACGGATGGCGGAAAAGCTAATTTGTTAGATCATGCGGCTACCACTTTACCGCATTATGCCGCGATATTGGAGGTGACTAATGAAGATTTGACCAGCCTTCAAGCCGATGCGCTCGCCTTTCGCTATATTTTGAAAAGCTTAGGTGATATACAAGCCTATGCCCATCATTTAACAGAATATAAAAATATATTACGTGATGGTAGCACCGCTACTATAGGCTGGACTGTGCCGCCTATGTTGGTTGAACCGATGCCGCCAGCAGTGAATTCTGGCATTATTCCTAGGCTATCTACTTTAGTGGCGCATCTTAAAAGCCATAAAAACTACACCTCAGCGATAGGTTTAGCTTTAGGTGTGATTGGCACAACCACTGTTGAAGATCCGAGCACTTGGAAACCTATCTTAAGCGCTCAAAATAAAGCCGGACATCCGATTATTGGCTGGACTAAAGGCGCTGCTGCCGCCATAGAAATTTGGGTAGACCGAGGTGATGGCGCTGGTTTTAGTTTTCTGACCATTAACACCGAGCCCAATACCAATGATACCCAGCCCTTGCCGGCTACTAGTGCCATATGGAAATATAAAGCCATTTATCGCTTACATGACGAGCAAGTCGGGCAATGGAGCGATGTATTGAGTGTTACCGTAGGCGTTTAAGGGCATAGCATAGCTTATGCTATGACAGACATATAAGGTGGGTAGACAGTTTTATCGTTTGCCCACCAGTTGTCGATTAGTGGTGGGCACAAAAACACTGTCCACCTGACTTTCCATATCCGCATAATAAAACCTAAATCAATAGCATGGTGTAGGGTGGTTTCGCGCCAGCAAAACGCCAATCATCGCACAACGCCGATGACAGCTAGCCTTTGTGTGGTGGATTGCCTAGCGGCGAATCCACCACACAAATAATACGCCTTACAGCTTTACCGGCAACACGCACGAAACGCGTGAATACCGGCTACGTTGGTGGGATAAAAGTGTCGCACATGGGGAATGGAGTGCGGTACAGTTGGTGGTGATTGGAGCTTAAGGGCTGGCTTTTAGCTGGGAAGCTAGGCTTCGATAGTGGGGTGTCCAAGCAGAGTTCTCGTCGTTATAGACAAGTATTCTGTGTGCTTGGAGTAAAACAGCTTCAGCTGTTTTAAAACGCTGAACTGAAGCTCCGCACTCCACACAAACTGTTTTCGCTTAACTGTGTACAGTGATCAGCAACGCGCATCCGAACATATTTTGGTGGATGCGCGTTGCTTATCCACCCTACATAACTTGTGTATAACGATGAGAGCAGAACTTGGGTACCAGACAGTAAAGTCGGCAAAAAGTTGCGATTAAAAATGCATTGCCACACACAACCTGAGCATGACAATACAATACTTATTGTTGACATAATAATATTTAGGTAGTAGCCTAAAAATCGTGACAACAATATATCTTTAACGTAACAACAGATAACATTTAAGGAAAATATTATGAAAGCAAGAAATTTAATACTAACAGTCGCTCTGGCCGCTTTATTTGCATTACCAGTAGCCGCTGCCCCCCACGATTGCGCCGCGCATTGCGCAAATCATACCGATAAAGACGCTAAAATGTGTACCGATCATTGCGGCGCAAATCTTAGTGCTGGTGATCATAATTGCGCAACTCATTGCGCTGCCCAACCAGGTGATAAAGACCAAGCTTGTGCTTTGCATTGTGCAAAAAAATAACATCAGCTAACTATTCGTATCTTGTTAACAAGGTAGGTGTGGTGAGTAACCTTAAAAAGCTATTACTTTAACGAGTAATAGCTTTTTTTATGACTGCCTGTTATAGGTTGATGTTACTAAAAATAGCGCAAAGTCGTGCTGCTAGTTTATTTAATAGACATCTTTGCTAAATACAGTGATAGTAAAAGTTCCACTGATTTTGAAGCCAGAATAGTATGCTAGGCTACCAGCCTTTATTCAAATGACGAATATTTAGGGCCCTATGTGAATTAGATTGGGTAAATAAAATAAGATCGATCAATACAAATCTTATAAGCATCTGAAAAACATCAAATTCGTCATCACGACATGGACTGCAAAGGATCCAGAGTACATGGACGTACGTATGGAATCATAGAGTGCTTATAACGAAACTTACAGTGATGCGACCTATTGCCATCCATGGCAACTGGTTTCCGGCAGTCCATGCCGGAATGACGGCTTACTCACTACGATTCACATAGAGTAATATTTAGGAAAGACATTTAATGAGCACCTTAACCACTCTAAGCAGAATAAAGTCCTCTTAGTCTTGTGCAAGCTCAGCTATTATCAAAATATCTAATTGACTCGATGAGTTTTAGACAAGCAAGCTATCGATCAGCACCCAATAATATAATCTTGCCTCCCGACATAACAAAACTAGGATATTCCAGTATTTTTAATGATTCAAGGGGATCACCTAGCACCGCGATCATATCGGCTGGCGCACCGGCTTGCAGAGTTCCTAATAAGGGGATATTTAAGTATTCACCGGCTTTCGAGGTAGCGCTACGTAAAACATCAAGCACAGACATGTTTGCTTGATGTTTCATAGCCATTAACTCTTGCGCATCAATGCCCCAAGGGATATCACTATGTCCTATTTCAGCGCCATATAAAAGCTCACCACCCAAGGCTGTCCAAGCACTGACATTTTGAGCAAGGCCAGTACATTTAGATAAAGTATCTAGGGTAGAGACCATTTTTACCTGTTGAGCGATAGCTCTTTTTAATAAGGCCTTTGGTATGGCATTACAAGGCGTATGCGCCCATTCATCAACGCCCGCTTTTATAGCAATACTGACACCTTTGGTCTCAGCCACATGCGCAGTCACTTTTTTACCTTGTAGATGTGCTTCATCAACGATAGCACTAACGATAGATAATGATAATAAAGGCCAAGCTTTTTTGGCTTGAGGCATATGCTGATGACGATGATCGACATGCTCAGGTTTTTCATGATGATGTCCAGCAAGCCAGGGCGCTCCAATTTCTCCACCGGGCTCTAAAGCTATTTTAATGATGACAGCGCCACCATTAATCAATTCGCGCACAGTCGCTCTGGCTTGCTGCTCGGTAGTTACGGCTACAGCTATATTGTCAGCACCCATCACTGAGATAGGATAACCATTAGCTGCGGTAATAATGAGCCCTGAAGTCAGCTTACGTAAACGTCCATCACCGCCATAAGGAAGGTGAACCGGACCACCAACATCACGTAAGGTAGTAATACCATGTTTAAGTACAACGTCTTCTGGTATGTGTTGATAATCTAAGTGGGCATGTAGCTCTATCAATCCAGGCAACAACGTTGCATTGCCTAAATCAATAACGGTCGCACCTGGGATTTGATCAGCCTCGCGCTTTGCAATTTTAGTGATGACCCCGCCTTCCACCCATACTGAGGTATCGGTTCTCATCATCGTGCCATCAAACACGTGTGCGGCATGGATGATCAGCGATTTTTGTTCAACGGTTTGGGCAATAACAGGGCAAGAGATAATCAGCGTTAAAAATAATGACCACCGAGCTAATTGATAGAACTTTAAAACTTTTTTCATTTGAAGATAACTCAAAAAGAGATCATAAAAAAAGCGGCATCAGCACTATGGCTGATACCGCTAAGACTTACAAGCTGATGTTACGCAGTAACGTTGTTTTACTCTCGTTTGCCGCGCCGAGCACCGCAGTTTTTGTTGGGATTAGCCCGAAGGGGCGCGGCATGGATGCCGCGCGTCGGTAGGAGGGCAGGACGCCCTCTCTACCGACCCCCGACAAAACCGAGGAGCGCAGGAAGAAGCGGCAATCGAGCCGCCTTTTCTTTGGATACTTTCTTTTGGCGGAGCAAAAGAAAGTATCTCGCCTTCGGGTGCGATAACCCGATTAACACATCGTCGCGAGAGCGATCTCATTATTTGTTTTTTTATAAACCGCTGAATGGCTACGTAACATCAGTTATTCAATGTGAAATTGATAGGCACGATGACGGTACACGGCACCGCTTTATCGCCTTTTTTAGCGGGAATAAACTTCCATTTCTCAACAGCTTCAACCGCAGCGTCATCGAGAGATTCATGACCACTGCTCTGATGCACGGCAACAGACAAACTTAAACCGTCGGCAGATACATTAACTCGCAATAAGACTTTACCTTCCCAGCCACGATTGACGGCAAGAGGTGGATAGGTCGGTTTAGGATTAGTGCCATAATTAGCTTTAAAATTAGCCTCTGTATAAGTTTCGGGTACTGGAGCCTTATTTTCAGTCGGTCGGCTATCAACCACGGGTTGAGCTGAGGGTGTAGGAATAGCATTTTCCGCCATCGGTAAAGGCTTGGGTAATACGGGCTCTTTTTTCTTTTCTACCTTTTTAGGCGGTATTTTTTTAGGTTCGGGTGGTTTAGGCGGCGCAACAATAGGTTTTGGACTAGGCGCATTCAGCATAGAGACTTCCATCATCATAGGCTGAGCTAGGGTCATGGTTTCTCCTGGTTCCAGTATCCAAATAACACCCCAAACATGCAACAACGCCACTAAAACCATTAGTAGGCCAGTCATAGCATTAGGATCTTCTTCGCCGGTTAAAAACTCATAAACGCTAAACTTTTTAGCACTGTTAGTACTTTCCGAGCCACCCAAACTAGATAGAATTTTTTTATTAGATCCATCTTGGGAGTTATTAAATAAATACATAGAGCGATATCCTAATCATCGACTTAAGTTCATTGCTGGTATCAGCAAGCAATATATAAATGCACATTTCATGCCATTATATTTGTTCTAGTTAAAATACTGTGGGAAATCGTGTTGTTTTCACACACAGTAGCATCACGGATATTACGTTAAGCGATAGTAATATAGGCATGGAGTGCAATAGCTTCAGCTATTGCACGGTAAAACAGCTGAAGCTGTTTTACTCCAAATACATAACCATAACAAAGCCACATAGAGTCAACAATTGTAGAGGCCACGCTTGCAATCGGCCACCTATCTTCGGCATCTACGTCAAAAACTGTGGCATATGACACACTCAATAGGTTAAATAACCTAGTTTAATTAATTGGACTTCCCCAAATCATCACTAAGCCTGAGCTAATAAGGCTAATAACTCCTGAGTTTTTGCCTCCATTAACTCAGTATTACCCCGCGACTCCACATTCAGTCTTACCAAAGGCTCGGTATTTGAACAACGTAAATTAAAGCGCCAATCAGCAAACTCCATACTCAGGCCATCGGTAAAATCAACCTGTTCTGCGCTGGACTGATAATGCGCTTGTACCAAAGCAATCGCGGCCGCTGGTTCTGCAATCGTGCGATTAATCTCACCACTCGCAGGAAATAGCAACATACGCTGATCAACCAGTTGCGACAAGCTAAGGCCACTTTTACTAATCAACTCTATGACCAGCAACCAAGGAATCATGCCACTATCGCAGTATGAAAAATCTCTAAAATAATGATGCGCGCTCATCTCACCGCCATAAACCGCATCTTCTAAACGCATTCTTTCTTTGATAAAAGCATGGCCGGTTTTACTTTGCACGGCAATACCGTTCATACCGTTAACGATAGCTATCGTGTTCCAGGTTAATCGTGGATCATGAACTATTTTTGCGCCTGGATTTTGCTTAAGGAAAGCCGCTGCAAGTAGACCAACAATATAATAGCCTTCTATAAAGCGTCCGGTTTCATCAAACAAAAAGCAACGATCGAAATCACCATCCCAAGCGATACCTAAATCGGCACTATGCGTTTTAATCGCAGCCATAGTGCTATCACGATTTTCTGGCAACAAGGGATTAGGTATGCCGTTAGGGAAATGGCCGTCGGGCTCATGATGTACTTTTATAAACTGGACTGGCTGACTCATGACTTTTTCCAAAGCCGCTTCTAACCAGTCCAACACATGCCCAGCTGCACCATTACCGGCATTGACTACGATTTTTAAAGGCTTTAAGACTTGCGGATTAATATAGCCTAGTAAATGCTGGGTATAATCTTCTGCGATTGAAATAGACTTAACCGTACCTAAGACCGCCACAGGTGCCGCAAACTGATTCGCCTCTGCTAAGCGTTTGATATCATTCAAACCGGTATCGCCACTCACTGGTTTACTTTGTTCGCGCACCAATTTCATGCCATTAAAATCTTTAGGATTATGACTGGCCGTGACCATAATGCCGCCATCCATAGCCTGCCCCGCATCTTGATAAGCAAAGGTCGCATAATACACTTCTTCAGTACCGCACAGGCCTATGTCATAAACATCGACACCCGCATCTTGCAAACCTTGCGTGACCGCCGCCGCCAGTTCATCACTAGACAAGCGAATATCTCTACCAACAATTACCCGACGCGGTTGTATATGTTCGGCGTAAGCCCTACCGATACGATAGGCAATATCGACATTTAATTCATCAGGAAGTCGGCCACGAATATCGTAGGCTTTAAAACAGCTTAATAATTGAGTCATGATCTATTTCGGATAGTGTGGGTAGTAATGCAGCAAACAGCGAATACCTAAGTGTTTACCATAGAGGGCCGAATTATAAGCTATATCTAAACCGGCCTTATAGGTATTCCTACGAATGTTTTTTAATGTTTTTCTCTGCTCTAATGTCCGCAGTCGATAATTAACAAGCTTCAAGCTTCGACGACTACCCTCATAAATTCATAATCTCAGAGAAAAACCATGTCCACTAAAGTTAAAAATAATCAAGCCAATCCAGATGTTGATGCTATTAACGATGTCATATTCCTTCCTGATCGAGATGCTAAAGTTGCAGAACTGGCCTATTACAAAGCAGAAAGTAGAGGCTTTGAGCCTGGTCATGAACTAGAAGACTGGCTAACGGCAGAAGGCGAATGCACCTTGTAAAGCCTTGGCTAAAGGGCATAAAAAAACCGCGTAAACCCATAAGGAACTGGCTAAGCAACTAAGTCAGTAGTCCGTTGGTTTGCAGGTTTACAGGTTTACAAGCCAACACTCAGCGCAGATCATTAATCATTTGTCCGTAATTTATTTATGGTGTATAAAGCGCAAAAGACCATAAAAAACCTTGTTTCACACGAGGGATAACCACCTTGGTTTATTAAGAGTTCTATTATTCATCAGCCTAGCTCATCATGGTTTATGTCTAGCGATGAAATCTCATAACTAAGGAGGCGATCATGCAAAATCTATTAAAAACCCCAACAGGCATCAAAGGCCTAGACGAGATTACCGATGGTGGCTTGCCGCAAGGCAGGCCTACCCTCATCTGTGGCGGCACGGGCTGCGGCAAGACTTTACTGGCTATGGAATTCTTGGTGCGGGGTGCCACGCAATTTAATGAACCCGGCTTGTTCATGTCCTTCGAAGAAAAATCTGATGAATTAACCACAAACTTCGCCTCGCTGGGCTTTGATCTGATTGAGCTGATAGATCAGAATCGACTGACCATAGACCATGTGCATCTAGACCCCTCAGAAATTGAAGAAACCGGTGAATATGATTTAGAAGGCTTACTCATCCGCATAGGCTACGCCATCCATAGCATAGGCGCAAAACGAGTGGTACTAGACACTATTGAAGCCCTTTTTTCCGGATTTTCCAACGAATCACAGTTGGCGGTTTATAGCCATGGGTTCAAGGTTGGGGAGATTTCCTCTCGATACATCCGCCGGGAGGAAGCGGGGGAGGAGCTGCTGCTGTATACCAGTCACACCAGGATCAATGCGGACTTCCTGGTGACGTCGTATACCCTGGAAGGTGACGAAGAAGCCCGCATCGGTCCCGAAGGAACCCGCAGCTATCGTAAGGAGTGGCGGGAAAACGGTGAGCGACATCTGGTGGACGGCGTTTTCGACGCAGGCGTGTTCCGTTGCGTCAGTTCGGGTGCCGGCGGCACACGTCGTACCTTCACCTTCCCCCGGGAGAGCTACGACTTCACCACCATGGACTGCCCGGAACTCCGGATCAGGGGTGAAGGGGAACTGCTGACGGTCCGGTTGCTGGATCTGGAAACCTGCGAGGTGGTCACGCGAAGTTATCGCTGGGTAAGGACGGAACGGCTCACTGTGAACGGCGCCACCGAACTTTTCCGAGTTGTGGAGTTTCATGACAAGAACAAGGGGGGCACCCGCTGGATTGCACCCGACAAGGTCGGAGTACGGATTGCCCGGCAGGATGGGACTTCCCGTAAGGGGGGCTATTCGGTGCGGGCCATGGATCACGTAAGATAACCGACCACCGAGGAGATGTATGACGCAGGACCATTTCGTGGCCATTGCCCTGAGCGGAGAACTCGATCTCAATCGGCTTGCCGCGGCCATGGGGTTGGGGCAACGGTATCGATGGGAAGAGCCGATGCTGCTGAACCCGGAAGACGGCGCCCTTCTCACCGTGAAGAGCTCCGGAA
>Ga0118677_10007356_pt1 | contig 18203 bp, 16 predicted proteins | sample AliMusrvi5mmetaG_FD_86154 | JGI IMG/M metagenome (GOLD analysis project Ga0118677, IMG submission 86154) | reverse complement strand
TCGTGGCAGAGTACCTTTCACCGCGCATTCCAGGAATTGACAAGGGCAAAGTCATCATCATGCCCGATTTCGATGCGCCACTACCCGAGTTTGATAGCCCAAAGTCACAATGTCATTAAGCCGCCCACAGGCGAGTCGCGGCCTCGCGCGTCTTTGCTAGCAACGCCGCAGGATCGGCATTAAGCACCACGTGGTCGCGCTTCAACCACCGCCCAGCGCACATGACGCTGTCCACGTGATCAGCATCGCGCCACAAAATCAACTGGTCGAGTAGATTGTGCGGTTGCACAGGCGTTGGCAGATCGAGATCGATCGCGATGATATCCGCACTGGCGCCCACTCGGATCATTCCCACATCGCGCAAGCCCATTGCGCGCGCGCCCTCCTCGGTCGCCATTTGCCAGACCACGCGAGCAGGCATTGTGCGCGGGTCGAGCAGGCGCGCCTTATGCATCAAAAATGCGCCGCGCAACGAGGCAAAGAAATTCGCCACATAGCCATCGGTGCCAAGTCCAACCGTGGCGCCGGCGCGGCGCATTTCAGGCACGGGGGCAAACCCTCCACCCACTTCGCAGTTCGACAGCGGCATCGTCGTCACCTTAATGCGGCGCTCACCAACGATATCGACTTCATGTGCTGACAGCTGCACGCATTGCGAGGCCATGGTGGTCTCATCCAGTATCCCCAGCGCATCATAGTGTTCAATCGTGCGATGCCCGTAGTTCTTCAGACACTGCTCGGGTTCGTACATCCCCTCGGAGCAATGGAAATGCAGAAGCGCGGCGTATTCCCTGGCATACGCATGCGCGCGGCGGATAAAACCATCACTGCAGGTAAAGGTGGTGTGATGGCACATCGCGCCGTACAGCAGTTGTGGCGAATCACCGACCGAGGTCACAGTCTTCTGACACGCCCGGATGAAGTCCACGTTTTCCTGCAAGCCCAACTCCCCGTTGGCTGCGTTCACTCGCTCAGTAGCCTCGAAACACAACATGCCGCGCAGCCCCCAGTGTTGAACCACCTCGCCCTGCGCGTGCAGCCCGCCGGGCAATGCATTCGGGGCTTCGAGACAATCGAAGAACGTCGTCACACCGCTGCGGATCATGTCGTAACACGCCAGGTTCATCGCGGCGCGCAACATAGCATGGTCGAGACGATCTTCGATGCGCCCCCACCAGAAGTCGTTGAGAAACGCCCAGAAATCCTCTGGCGCATTGTCAGCCGGAATGCCATGTGCCAGCACGCCATAACAATGGCGGTGCGAATCCACAAAACCCGCCGACAACGCCTTGGCGCCCAGATCCACCATGGACGCCTCCGGAAACTGCGCGCGTAAATCCGCATGCGTGCCTGTGGCGATAATTCGTCCGCCTTGTATAGCAACGCCTGCGTTTGGCAGGGGCGTTTCATATGCCGACGGGATCAACCATGCAGCGAGCAGCAGTTGTGCGTTCGCGGTGGAAGCAGTTGGGTTTGACATGCGCCGAATTGTACACAGCCGCCGGTTCAGATGCTAGAATCACGCCAGATGCGACGCATTCCCGTACAGTCCAGCATGTTGAAATCAGTGGGATATGATCCTGCCACAGCCACGCTGGAGGTAGAGTTCCACGACGCCACGGTATACCAGTATTACGGCGTCCCAGCCATTGTTCACCGCGATCTGCTTGCGGCGCCATCGATCGGTCAGTACTTCGCCTTTTTCATCAAAACATCGTTCCGGTGTGAGCGAACTGCCTGAACGATAGAATCCGGCAGTCACTCTCCGGACGCGTCTACGGACGCGTCTACGGACGCGTCTTCGGACGCGTCTTCGAGGCGTGAGCAGCGACATGACGTGAAGTAAGATTAGCACATGAGTGAGAAGACCACATCCACCCGGCCAAAACTGATATTGATCGACGGTCATTCGCTGGCGTACCGCGCCTTTTTCGCATCGGCGCGCACGCAGACATTCTCAGTGAAACACCCGGACGGCGCCGACGAGTTAACCGGCGCGGTGTACTTCTTTACGAATATGCTGCTCAAAGTCTGGAAAGAAGAGCAACCGGACTATATCGCGGTCGCCTTCGATGTCGGCAAGACCTTCCGCGATGAACTCTTCCCCGAGTACAAAGGCACCCGCGAGAAGATGCCAGATGAGTTGATCGCGCAGATGAAGCGCATCCAGCAGATCGTCTCAGCACTCGGTGTGCCGATATTTACCAAGGAAAACTACGAGGCCGACGATGTGCTCGGCACGCTTTCAGTTCGCGGCAGCACTGAAGGCATGGACGTGATCATTGTGACCGGCGACCGAGATGCGTTGCAACTGGTGAATCCGCATATCAAGGTGCTGACATCTGGCAAATCATTTGACGACACGATCATCTACGATGAAGCGCGGGTGCTCGAACGTTACGGCGTGCGGGTTGACCAGTTCATCGACTATAAGGCTCTGCTTGGTGACACGTCGGACAATGTTCCCGGAGTGCGCGGAATCGGCGAGAAGACCGCGCAGGCGCTGCTCCAGCAGTTCGGCACGCTGGACAATATCTACACTCATCTGGACGAAGTGCCCCAGAAACGCGCGCGGGTCGCGCTGGAAACCTGCAAAGAATCGGCTTATCTCAGCCGGAACCTGGTAACGATCCGCACCAATGTGCCACTGGAGGTCGATTGGGATGCCTGCAAAGCCGAAGTCGACTATCCGCACACCATAAGTCTGTTCCGCGAACTCGAATTCGGCAGCATGATCAAGCGCATTCCGGTGACTCGGCGCGAGGAAGAGCCGCCTGCTCATGCGGCACACGAGGGCGCTGGCAACCAGTTGGGACTATTTGCCACTTCTGAACTGCAGTCGCTGGCAGAAACATCCACCGGATTTGATGCGAAACCTAATGTGCCAGTCGTGCCAGTCCCGTCAAACGTTCCCACACAAGTTCGGTTGGTGAACAGCGATGAGACTTACAGGGAATTGCTCGAAACGCTGAGCCATGCAGCGCGCATCGCATTTGACACCGAAACGACGGGGCAGGATCCATTGCGGTCCGAAATCGTCGGCCTTTCATTAGCCGTCAAACCGGACGAGGCCTGGTATGTGCCCTGTCACACTGACCAGACCACGAGCGCTCCTCATTACGCGCTTGACCCGACATCGCCAAAATTCGAACCACTTGCGCAGGCTCTGCAACGCCCCGACGTGCAACTGCTGGCGCATAATGCCAAGTTCGACCTGGAAGTGCTGCAAAACGTCGGTATCGCCATCGACAAACCCGTTTTTGACACGATGGTTGCTCAATTCCTGGTTGATCCCGCAAGCCCTTCGCTTGGCCTGAAACAATTGGCGTTTACATACCTCGGCTGGCAGATGACCAACATCAGCGAGTTGATCGGCAAGGGCAAAACGCAGATCACGATGCGGGATGTCCCGGTGGAGCGCGTCGCCCCATATGCCGCCGCCGACGCCGATGCCACCCTGCAACTCGCAGACAGGCTCGAACCGCGCCTGCGCCAGGTCAATCAGGAAAAGCTGTTTTATGAAGTTGAATTGCCGCTGATCCAGGTATTGCTCGACATGGAGATGACGGGCGTCGTGCTGGATGTCAAGTACCTGGCGACGCTATCCGTCGAAATTACCGAGCGACTGCGCGAGCTTGAAAAGGCGATCTACAACAGCGCAGGAACGCTTTTCAACATCAACTCGACGCAACAACTCTCCGAGATCCTGTTTGGTCGATTGCAGCTTCCGACGCAGGGTCTGCGCAAAACGGCCGGCGGCGCCTTCTCAACCGCAGCGGACGTGCTCGATACGCTGCAGGACAAACACGAGATCATCCCGCTCATCCTTCAACACCGTGAGCTGAGCAAGCTGAAAGGCACCTACGTCGATGCGCTTCCTGCATTAATTAACCCGGCCACCGGGCGGCTGCACACAGACTACAACCAGGCGGGAGCGGTCACTGGCAGATTGTCGTCATCAAACCCGAACCTGCAGAATATTCCGATCAAGACCGAGATCGGACGGCGCGTGCGCAAGGCATTCGTGCCCCGCAAGGGCTGGCGCCTGATCAGCGCCGACTATTCACAGGTAGAGCTACGCATTCTGGCGCACCTTGCTGATGACGCCACACTTAAAGCCGCGTTCGAGCGCGGCGAAGACATTCACGCCTCGACCGCGGCGGCAATCTACGATACGCCGCTCAAGGACGTGACCTCGATGCAACGCAGTTTTGCCAAACGCATTAACTTCGGCATCGCCTATGGCATGGGGGCCTTTGCGCTGGCGCAGAACACGGGCATGACCCAGGCAGAGGCGCTGGAGTTCATCAAGAAATACTTTGAGCGTTTCCCGCTCGTGCGCGCCTGGCTGGATGAGACCAAGCGCAAAGCCGCGGCGATTGGCTATGTCGAAACGCTCCTGGGGCGGCGGCGCTATTTCCCCGAACTTCAGGGGGGCGATACGCGGATGAACGACCAGGTGCGCCGCCGGGCAGAGCGTGAGGCCATCAACCATCCCGTACAGGGTTCCGCCGCGGACATCATGAAAATCGCCATGATCAACACCTACCGCGCCATCCGCAATGGCGGGTATCAGGGCAAATTGATCCTGCAGGTGCATGACGAACTGGTGCTGGAGTGTCCGGCCAATGAGACCGAGGCGCTCTGCGCGCTTGTGCGCCAGGAAATGGAGAATGCGTATGCGCTTAGTGTTAAACTGCGCGTCGATGTGGCCGTAGGCAAGAACTGGGACGAGGTCGAGTAGCATTGATGGCGTCTATCCTAAAGGATAAAGGATGCCAAATGCAGCACAACATGGAAAACCAACGCAACAAACTGAGAGGCATCGCCGTCCTGCTCTTTCTGGCGGGCGGCATGCTCGCATCCGGGTGTTCAGCCGATAGCGCACAGTCTTTAAACATCAAGGGCGGCACGGTGACGCCCAGCCCTGAGATACAGGTGACCATTGCCGGAACCGGCACGCCGGTCATCATCAATACGATGCCGACGCCGACGGTGATTCCAGTTGTGAAACCCAGCACTGCCGGGCTGGTCGCGCGCGTCAATGGACAGCAGATAACCCTCGATCAGTTTAACGCCGAGATGAACCGTTACCTGGCAGGCGACCCGGCGGCGCCAAGTCCGGATAGCCCCGAAGGCAAGCAACTCGCTTCGCAACTCAAAGATGTAGTTCTGGCGACGCTGATCGACCGCGCGTTGATCGCGCAGGAAGCAGTCCGCAACAATATCACCGTTACTGATAAGGGCATTGACGATGAAATTGCCAACTTAATCGACTTGCGCGGCGGACAGGATCAGTTCAAGCAATGGGCGGACAGCAACAAACAGACGGTGCAGGACATGCGCGACGCGGTGCGCAACGAGATGCTTGCCTCCATGATGCGCGACCGGATTGTTGAGCAATTACCGCGCACAGCCGAGTACGTGCATGCGTACCAGATCGTCCTGGCAACTGAGGCGGCGGCGCAAAACACGCTGGCACAGCTCAAGGCGGGGGCAAAGTTTACGACGCTCGCGCAGACGCAGTCGATCGATTTAAGCACAAAGGCAGATGGCGGCGACCTGGGGTGGTTTACGCGCAGCACCGGTCTGGTGCTCTGGTCAGAGGTGGAGGACGCAGCATTCGGGCTCAAAACCGGCCAGGTCAGCCCGATCATTCACAGCCCGATTGGATACCACGTCATCAAGGTCGTTGAGCGACAAACCCGCGCCCTTACCCCTAACGACACCGCTTACATCCAGCAGACCGCCATCGAACAATGGATGAATCGCCTGCGCACAAACGCAAAGATCGAGAAGTTCATTTAAGGCCATCAAAGGTCATCCTGAAGGACTCAAAACAGTGCTCAACCTTGACGCGCGCAACTCGTACGACGATATTGATCATTCCCACATGCGCCAGCGGCTCGCCGATATCGCCGCACAATGCCGCGCAGCGTACGACGCAGGCCAGGCATTCTTTCAGGCCATCCAGTTTTCGCCCGTCGATAACATCGTTGTCGCAGGAATGGGTGGTTCGGCGATGGGCGCATCCTTTGTGCAGGCTGCCTATGCGCCAGATGCAACAGTGCCTATAACCATCTGGCGCAATTATGGACTGCCCGGATTTGCGTCAGCCGCCCGCACGCTGGTAATCGTCACATCGAAGTCAGGCAATACGGAAGAGACGCTCGACGCGTTTGACACCGCGGTTGAACGTGGCTGCCAGATCGTCGCGTTGACCAGTGGCGGGTTGTTGGCACAGCGGGCGCGCGAGCATGGTATGCCCGTATTTGAGTATGCATATCCTTACACGCCGCGAGAGGGCGTAGGTTGGCTTACTTTCCCGGTGATCGCGTTATTTCGCGTTCTCGACATCATTCCAGACCCCGAGGCAGACGTCAACGAAGTGATCAATCTGCTGGGCAATGCTGCTATTCGACTGGGCATCGACTCGCCAGTGATGAGAAACCCCGCCAAACGCATGGCGGGCCAGGTTGTGCACCGGTTGCCGATCCTCTACGCTTCGGGCTTGCTTGCCCCAGTCGCGCGACGATGGAAAACCCTTCTGAATGAAAATGCCAAGCTGCTCGCCACATGGGACGAGATGCCAGAGCTGAACCACAATGCCGTCGTGGGATTCGAGCAGGCGGAAGACGTGTGGCGCAGGAGCATCGTGATCCAGTTGCGCAGCGATTACGACCACCCGCGAGTATCACAGCGGTTCGACATCACCACGCGGTTGATGCTGGAAGCTGGAATAAACCAGGACACTGTGCGCGCAACAGGTAAAAGTGCTTTGGCACAGGTCATGTCGCTGGTGCAATTTGGCGACTGGGTCAGCTACTACGCCGCCATCATGACAGGGATCGACCCGACGCCGACTGATGCGCTGGATTGGATCAAAGCCGAATTGAACAGATAACACTTTTTCAGGATTGCGCAATCAGGATTGCGCAATGCGATAGACGTGCACGATCCGTTGAATTGCCGTGGCGCTGCTCAGGATCGCCAGCAGCCACACAGTAATCACGGGCTGGTTGAGCAACAGGCCAATAGCCAGGAGCAGGAAGCGTCCCAGGCGGCTGAACAGACCGACCTTGCACTCCAGGTCCAACCCCTCGGCGCGGGCGCGCGTATAGCTGACCATAAAGGAACCCACCATGGCCGCAAACGCCACGATGACGGACGTATAGTCCCCGCGCTGCGCAAATAGCGCCGCCAGTCCCATCAGGAGCGCGCCTTCGGCCACACGATCGAGCACCGAATCAAAAAACGCGCCAAACTTGCTCTGCTTGTTCGTCGCGCGCGCCAGCGCGCCGTCAAAGGCATCAAACGGCATGGCGATAAAGGTCATCAATATCCCGCCCCAAACCACCTGGCCAAAACCGATGAGGATTCCAGCCAGCACATTCAGGAGGAAACCGAAGAACGTCAGCGCATTGGGTGAGATGCCGAGTCTGGCAATCGCACTGACAATTGGATCAAGAATAAAGCGTGTGTTTTTACGTGCCCAGGTTTCCATTGTGTTACATGAGAGGAGGTCGCCCAATGGGCGACCTCCTCTTGATCAAACGAATAACGTCTCTTTTACTCGCCTTTGATAAAGGCTTCCACTTTCGAATGCGCTTCCTCGTCGGTGTACTGCTCCGGTGGCGACTTCATAAAGTAGGAGGATGGCGCAAACAACGCGCCCTTCATGCCGCGATCGATGGCGATCTTGGCGCAGCGAACGGCGTCGATCACGACGCCCGCGCTGTTGGGGCTATCCCATACTTCGAGCTTCAATTCCGCGAGCAGGGGAACATCGCCAAACGTAGTGCCTTCCATGCGGATGTAGCAGAACTTTCGGTCAGTCAGCCATGGCACATAATCGCTCGGGCCAACGTGGACATTGTCCGGATCCATCGGGTAGGGAATCTGCGAAGTCACAGAGTTGGTCTTGCTGATCTTCTTGGACTCCAGGCGCTCGCGCTCAAGCATGTTCATGAAGTCAGTATTGCCGCCGAAGTTCAACTGATAGGTGCGGTCAATGCGCACGCCGCGTTCGACGAACAGATGCGCCAGCATGCGATGGGTGATCGTCGCGCCAACCTGACTCTTGATGTCATCACCGATGACGATCGAGCCGGCGTCTTCGAAGCGGCGCTGCCAGTAATGCTCGCGCGCGATGAAGACGGGGATGCAGTTGACCAGACCGCAACCGGCTTGCAGCACCTGCTCTACATACCACTTGGTGGCCTGTTCGCTGCCCACTGGCAGGTAGTTGATCACTACATCGGTCTGCGTATCCTTCAGAATCTTGACAATATCAGCAGTCTCGCCCGGCGCTTTCTTGATGATGCGCGAGAGATACTTGCCCAGACCGTCGTGGGTCATACCACGATGAACGCAGCAACCCATATAAGGCACTTCGGAAAACTTAATCGTGTTGTTCGGCTTGGTGAAGATCGCCTCACTCAGGTCCTTGCCCACCTTGTTTGAGTCGATATCGAATGCAGCCGTAAACTCAATGTCGCTGACGTGATAGCCGCCCAGGCGGACATGCATCAAGCCAGGCACGCGGTCGGTGTCCTTTGCGTCGCGATAGTACTGCACACCTTGTATCAGGGAGCTAGCGCAGTTCCCAACGCCGATGATGGCAACTCGAACCTTTTTTCCGCTTTTTGGCTTAACTTCGTTGATTAAATCACTATTATTGTCCATGCATAAATTCCTCTTCTGTTGTCACAGATTGCATATAAGATAACTCGTTGCGTGACTGTGTCTGCCGCTACCCTTAGTGGCGCGGCGATATTCCTGTTACAGCTTAAGCGCAAGTGAATAATACAGCCAATGGTAAAACACCGATTAAAATAGTGTGGTGCGCAAAGTCAGCCAAAAGATTATAATGATGGGTAGTCATTTTGATCCGGCTATAAATGCTGTTGCAATGTCAGATGGCCGGTATTGTGCTATTGTGCTATCGTGGCAAATTCGATGAAACGATAAAAAGGAGCGAGGTTGGTATGGGTTACCCGCCAGAGGACTTGGAAACGGACAACGGTTATTGGCAGTCATTGTTAAAAGATGTCGAAGCTTGGGATGTTGAACTCCCCTCGGCTAATGCCAGCGCCGCCACTGATGGTCGATCACCTGAGACAGATAAGCGTCGTGAGATCAGAAGCGAGACCCCAGGGTCTTCGCGACCGATGGTCTCTGAACCTGGATCCCGACAAACCGAAGTTCCTTCGGTTCAGATGTGGGAACTGCTCCGCGAGGCTATGGAACGCGGCGCTACGCTTGAAGTCGAAGCGATCGGCTATAACCGTGGTGGTTTGATCGTCAGATATCACTCATTGCGCGGGTTCATTCCGTCATCACACTTGACGACTATCTCGCCTGAGATGGACGAGCCGACCCGACGCACCGCGCTGGCGCAGCAGATCGGCCAGCAGATCAGCACCCGCGTCATAGAACTCGACCCCGAACGAGACAGAATCGTGTTCTCGGAGCGTGCCGTCACTGAAGAGGTGGATCGGGAACCGCCTTCCCTGTTGCGCGAAATTCGCGCCGGCGAAACTCGCCACGGACGGGTGACCAATCTGACCGCATTTGGCGCCTTTGTTGACCTGGGCGGTTACGAAGGCCTGGTGCACGTCAGCGAGATATCATGGAGCCGCGTCGGTCATCCGCGCGACGTCCTGACCATCGGTCAGCCGGTGCAGGTTTACGTTATGAGTGTTGACCCAGAGGAGGGGCGCGTGGCGTTGAGCTTGAAGCGCACTAAGCCAGACCCATGGCACGGTATTGAGGCGCGCTACCACGTCGGGCAGGATATCAAAGGTCTTGTGACAAACGTGGTCGACTTTGGCGTGTTTGTCAAAGTCGAGGATGACCTTGAAGGGTTAATTCACGTCAGCGAACTAGCCGAAGGCAACTTCCTGCATCCACGCAATATCCTGCGCGAAGGGGACTATGTCACCGGTCATGTCATCGGCGTCGATGGCAGCCTGCACCGGTTGGCGCTCAGTCTTCGCAGCCCTAACCATACATGAGTGGATCTCGTGAACCGGCGCCCACCCAGCTGCGGTTGTTCAGGCGTGTTCTGAACAACCACAAGCTGTGGCGCGATGCCGCCGGTCTGCTGATCAGCGCGCTCGGCTTGATCACGTTAATCACGTTATTGGGTTGGAATGCCGGCGGCGTTATCTCCGCCTGGGCCGGGCTGCTACAACAAGCCTTTGGCGTGGGCGCGATTATGCTGTGTCTGGTGTTTGTTTTTCTTGGCATCCCGCTCGTCCTGAATTCGCCGATCCGTTTTGACGCCAGTCTGCTCATCCAGATCATCGCGTTTGAAGTCACGTTTACCGCGCTGCTGGCCTTAATCCATTCACTTGCTTTTGGCGCAGATGGATACGAGTTGACGAAAAGTGGCAGCGGCGGCGGCGCAGTCGGTTGGGTCATGGCCAAAATGATCTGGCTTGCGCTCGGTTCCGAAGAAGGGATCGCCAGGGCTGTTTCAATACTATTGTGGTTTGTCGTTCTGGCGATTAGCGGTGTCATCGCCTTCAGACCGCTCCTCACCAGCGGCCAGAGCAGCGATCCTGCCATAGCGCGCAAACCATCCACGACCATGCAACAGGAACCGCTGCCAGTGGTAGATCATTCTGCCAACACGCAACAGGCAGAGGAAGCAGAGCCCGCTACCGTTAAGGCGCCGATAGTCAGCCCCGTAACCGGGTCCGAACAGGCCAGGCCAGAGATATGGGCCCCTCCGGTTGGCTCCAGACCGAGCACAACCATTAAGTCGCGCGCCACGATCGTCAAACCGGAAGAACCCAGAAGCAAACCAGCGCCTCCGACAAATAACAGCGCAAAAGCGCTACCTCACGATATGACGCTGCCCCCGATCACGTTGCTCAAAGCGGTCAAGGAAGTCAAGGGCGGCGATGCGGATGCCCAAAAGCAGGCCGATATCATCGAGACAACCCTGGCGCAGTTTGGACTGGTTGGCAAAGTGGAGGAGATCAGACGCGGCCCGACAGTGACGCAATTCGGCGTCGAACCCGGCTATCTTGAGAGGACTGGCCCAACGGGTGAAAAGCGGCAATTAAAGATACGCGTCGGCCAGATTGCTTCACTACAAAATGACCTCGCGCTGGCGCTCTCAGCGACGTCGATCCGCATCGAAGCCCCCATTCCCGGGCGTAAGCTGGTTGGCATCGAAGTGCCAAATGCTGGTGTCTCTATGGTCGACTTGCGCAGCATGCTGGAGTCCGAGAGTTTTCAATCATTGCACAGCAAGTCGCCGCTGGCGGTTGCGCTGGGCCGCGACGTGTCCGGCACACCGATCTCAGCAGACCTGGGGCGCATGCCGCACCTGCTCATCGCCGGCACTACTGGCTCAGGCAAAAGCGTCTGCATCAGCACAATCGCCGTGTCTCTGTGTATGAACAATCGCCCCGAGGATCTGAAGCTGGTGCTGATCGACCCAAAGATGGTCGAGTTGACGCGCTTCACCGGTTTGCCCCACATCATCGGCAAACCAGAGAGCGATATGGAGCGCATACCAGGCGTGTTGCGCTGGGTGACCAAGGAGATGGACACTCGCTACAAGCACTTTGCCGAAGTTGGCGCGCGCAATCTCGCAGACTTCAACGAATCAGCCCAACGCCGCGGTGAGGAACCTCTGCCTCGTATCGTCCTGCTGATCGACGAACTGGCGGACCTGATGCTGCAGTCGCCCATCGAGACCGAAAAGACGATCTGCCGGCTGGCACAAATGGCGCGCGCCACTGGAATCCACATGGTTGTCGCCACGCAACGCCCCAGCGTCGATGTCGTCACCGGCCTGATCAAAGCCAACTTCCCCGCGCGTATCTCATTCTCGGTCGCATCATCCACTGACTCACGCGTCATCCTGGATCAAGTGGGGGCGGAAGCGCTATTGGGGCGCGGCGACATGCTGTTCCTGAACCCCGAAGCAGGTCACCCTGCCCGCCTGCAGGGTTGCTTTGTAAGCGACAAAGAGGTGGAAGGGTTGATTGCCTGGTGGCAGAAGGAAATGGAGCTTGAGAAGGGCAGGCGCCAGGCCAATGAACCCACTGCTGGAGTAACTGAAGGGGTTTCAGGGAAGGAAGAAGAGTACGTCGCAAACAGGAAGCCCGAGATGGAAACACCCTGGGATATGACCGTGGCCGAGATGGCAGCGGAGCGACTGATCAACAGCCCGAACAAGGGCGGCGGTTCGTCGCGCGGGAATGGCGGTAGCAGCAATAGCGACGAGGACAACGACGATGAACTGGTGAAACGCGCTCTCGACATCATCAAAACCAGTGGCAATGTCAGCACCTCATTGCTGCAACGGAAACTTCGCATCGGCTACCCGCGCGCCGCTCGGTTGATGGAGGAGCTTCAGGAAATGGGGATTGTGGGCGCAGCCAGCAAGCAGGCGGGCAAGGGGCGCGAAGTCAAGCGCGAGGATCCGGAGGAGTAACCGCGTCGAGTGTAATAAACTCGGCTTTCTGGGCAGCCAGATTGACAATCGCGACCGAGCGATCTTCGCCGTGGGGATGCCTGCCACCCAGCGCTCCTGGATTCAATATCCTCGTCTTGCCGATCATTTCGAGATCGCTGCGATGCGAATGACCATGAAATACCCACTCAAACAGCTTGCTATGCGCGAGCGTATCCAGCAGGCTCTCATCATCGCCATGACATACAGCAATGCGATGGCGATCAATGACGATGTCGGCGTCTTTGCCACAGTATTGGATGTTGCCCAGTCGTCGCGCCTCAGAGCGGAAACCCATCCAGTCGTAGTCGTTGTTTCCCTTGACCAGCCAAACCTGAAAACCCTGAAGCAGCTCGAGCATTAAAGGGCTGGTGACATCGCCACAATGCACCAGCCGATCCACCTGTCGCGCGCGGAAAATCTGCAACCCAAGAGTCAGGTTTGCTGAATTGTTATGGGTATCGGAGAGCACCCCGATCACTCGCGAACCTCTGTGCGCGCAGGGCGCGCAGGGCGCACAATCGTGATTGCGTCGATCCCGGCCTGACGGGCGAGCTGCGCAAGCTGGTCGATGTCAAGCCCCTGTCTCAGCAACGCTGCCTCAAGCACCATCGACAGATTGACGCCGCTCACGACACGCACTGCTGGAGCGCCATTGAGTGCGATTGATGATGCGACATTCCATGGCGTCCCACCGGGCAGGTCAACCAGAATCAACGCCGGCTGGTCGGGATTCAGTAATGCGACTAACCGACCTCGAAACGCCGGCACATCTTCTCCAGCAGACAATCCCACGCATAACAGATCAGGCTGTGCGCCAGCTATGGCTTCCACTGTCCTGATGAGTGCGCAAGCAAGATCATCGTGTGCAGCAAGGATGATTTGTATGTTTTGGTTTGTCATGGAACTGGTTCAGCGCGAATATAAGGGAGCTATTATCACGCACTTCACAAACGACGAGCTCCCGCTTTATCAGCGGGAGCTCGTCGTTTGTGAAGTGCAGCTCGGATTATGAAATCGAGGGCATGGCGTTATGCCGTGGGTGTTGGCGACGGCAGAGACGGCGGCGCAGGCGACGGTGTTGGATTAAACGGGTAGTTGCGCGTGCCGCCACGGCTCAGGATCAACGCGCCCAACCCGACAGACGATGCCAGCAAGCCGAATATCCATCCGATGATGGGGATCATTCCCAGCAACGCCAGCACAACCACCCCCATGACAAGCTGGCCGAGCGCGCTCCATGAGACGACATGCAACTGGTTTGCGATCAACTCACCAATCACGCGCGCCGTAATTACCCAGCCGAACAGGATAGCGACGACCCACCCCAGCGCAATAATCACTGCGGCGGGGATCAGACAAATAGTGATCGCCAGCAACACGATTACCACCGGCATCGCAATGAAGGTGAGAACGCCAATGCTTCCCGCAACCAGCCATTGCTGCCTGACGACGCCGGCTGCGACAGCAGCGTAGTTTGGAAAGAGCGTGACGACCGCAATCGCCAGCAGCGTGATGAAGAGCAACCCGATCAGTTTGGCAAATGCAGCCCCGATCAGATCGAATAGGACATCAAACGGGCTGTTGAATCGCGTCACCACGCGGTTAACGGTCGGTGGTGTGACGCGCGAGGTTTGACCGCGCACCTGAGCAGCTGGATCTCGGTCGACAGTTCCGCCCAGCATATGCAAGCCGCCCTCAACGCGCGCCGACGGTCGCAGCCACAGTGAACCGCCAACGACGTTGATGTCACCGGTAACGGCGCCGTAGATATCTGCTTCGCCGCCAAAGACGCTCACATTGCCCTCCACGCGGCTACCCTCTTCCAGCATCGCATTTCCGCCGAAGACATTCAAGTTGCCGCGCAGAATTTCATTCGCGCGAAGCGTGTAGCTAGTGCCGCTGACGGTCTGGTCGCCATCAACCACGCGGCGATCATCTTCAGCCGCCGGCGGTCGTGGCGTTGCGGTCGCCTGTGCGACAGCTTCAGGCAATTGCGGCCCGTTGGGGGCGGCGCTGGCCGATCCAGCGAAAGCGCCCAGCGACGCAACGAGCATGAGCCCGGATAGCGCCATTCCACACCCACGCGACCATGATGCATTCTTATTATTAAACATATGCTTTATCTCCTTGGTTTTCCTCTGGACTGGCGTCATCATGTATCGCTGGCGCGCTGGCTCGCTAGCGCGGAACCGCACCAGGGGCTTCAGCGCCCGTTGACCAGGTTTAGTGATGATGCAGCCAGCTGGGTTAACACGGTAATCTTCGGTTGCGGTCCCTTCACCCATTCAGGCGACTGGTAGGTGTCGGCATCCTGAGTCCAGTCTCCGCGCGTCACGGCGCTCAAGCTCTGACCCGTCAAGACTTCAATCGGGTTGCCGCCCGAATCGATCGTGAGCGCAGCGGCGCCACCCTCGATAGTGACAGTCATGTTGCGCGTCAGCGCGCCATCGAACCGCATATTGAGCGATCCAGCCCCAATGTTGATGCGCAGATCATTCGTTCCGGCATTTGCCAGCCCCAGTAATTTGAGTGTGGATGCGCCGGCGTCGACGTTCATTCGGCCCATTCCCCCAGGATTAGGCGCAGAAAACCGGAGTGTTGTATCCGCGGCGCCCTGTTTCCAATCCAGGCTGCGCAACGACAGTCCGCCCATCTCCCACTCGCCCTTGATGGCGCCAGCGTTTACTGTCAGAGATATGGGGACACCCAGCCCGATCTTCAGGTGCCAGTCATTCTGCGCGTTCAACGGTGGAATGCCGTTGAATTCCGTCTGGCGCACCTGAACATGGTGATCGTTGACAATCACCAGCGGCTTCCAATCCGCCACGTTGGTTTCCACCGTGCCATTCAACAGCCCGGTTCCACCCACACCGATGAGGGTCGATGCGGATCCGACATCCAGTTGTACTTCCCAGGCGCGCGACTGGGCAGCCGGTGTGGCGACATCAACGCGATACGATTGCAGTGACCCGGTGTTTACCGGGCTGATCGAGATGTTGCACGCACTCAGTGCGAGGGCCAGTATTGTTCCAACCAGTGTGTTTAATCGTTGCATTTGGTTCTACCTCCAGGTTTTTCTTAGAAGATAGTGTATGTTATCTATTCAGATATACGAACAAGTGCGCATCTAGTTGCAAAATGCTTTAACATGAGCATATACATGAGCACGATGAAGACCCAGATTCACTATAAGGTACCCGTTTTATACGAAGACAACTCAATTCTGGTGGTTTCCAAACCCACCGGGCTGGTCTCTGTTCCTGATGGATACGATATGGACGCCCAAAACCTTGTGTCTGTGCTTGAGCCGAAATTCGGCGAGTTGTGGGTTGTTCATCGTCTGGATCGCGAGACGAGCGGCGTGATCATTCTGGCGCGCACTGAAAAAGCGCATCGGTCCTTAAGCATCCAGTTTGAGGAAAGAGATGTGGCCAAGGTCTACCACGCCATCGTGAACGGCCATCCCGTGTGGAATGAGCGTGTTATATCAGCGCCGTTACGCCCGGACGCGGATCGTTATCACCGCACGGTGGTGGATCATGACAACGGCAAGCCGGCGACGACAAAGTTTCGCGTGATGGAGCGGTTCGCGCGGGGCGCCCATCGCTATACCCTCATCGAAGCGTTACCCGAAACCGGGCGGACGCACCAGATTCGCGTCCATTTGATGACGCTTGGGTCACCAGTGGCTGTAGACGCACTGTACGGGCAAAAAACGCCGATATTGTTATCGATGATTAAGCGCAATTATCGGGGTGACGTAGACGAGGAGTTTGGCTTGCTTGAACGCCTGGGGCTGCACGCCTTTCAACTCTCGATTTTCCATCCAGAGACTGGCGTGGAGATGCGCTTTGAGGCGCCCTACCCCAAAGACATCACCGCCACGCTCAATCAACTGCGCAAACATGCGTTAATGTAACCCTGACAACCCTGCGGTTTACGGTTGCGAATTGAGTTCATCCAGAACGGTGAACATTTCCTGATTGCTGGGAATATCACTCATGTCGTGACCATAGTGAACGTATCGCGCGATACCTGCTTTATCGATGACGACCTGTGCCGGCATGCGCCCGAGTTTGAACAGGTTCGTTTCCTGTCCGTAACGCTTCAACACTGTCTTTTCGGGATCGGGCAGGCCGATGTACTCCAACTTTTCATTGGCCCAATACACCTTGAACGCGGCTGCGTTTTCAGGCCCGACAACGATCACCTCGGCGTCACGCCGGGTGTATTCTGCATATCCTTGGCGCAACTGCGCCATGTGCCTTCGGCAGAATGGTCAGCCAAAACCACGGTTGAAAATAAGGACGACATGCTTAAGACCCCGGTAATCCGAGAGAGCCACTAATTTGCCATTTGGATCGGGCAAACTGAAATCCGGCGCTGGCTGGTTGAGTGCAATTCGTTGTGCCATGATACGTATTATGATTGTATAAAGTTAGTGAAACCTTAGAAAATACGTGTACAAAATGCCGGTGTGTCGAAATTGCCGGTGTTCCCAGTGGTAGAATCACCGCCAGTTTCAATCAGGCGTCGCCCTTTGGCGGCGCCTTGTTTTCTGCATGGTTCTGCATGTAAAGGAGTATTAAGGTGACATTAGCAAAGGCTGGCGATACCGTCAAGGTGCACTACACGGGCACGCTTGATGACGGGACGATTTTCGATAGCTCAGAGGAACGTGAACCACTCGAGTTCCAGTTGGGAGGAGGTCAGGTTATTCCTGGCTTTGAAGACGCCGTCGTCGGGATGAACGTAGGCGACATAAAGACTACGCGCATTTCCTCCGAAGAGGCCTATGGTCTGCATGACGAAGACATGGTGTTAACCGTGCCACGCGAGCAGTTCCCGCCGGACATTGAGCCGGAGTTGGATCAGCAGCTGCAACTCCGTCAGCCCGACGGCTCATCGTTCGTGGTGACGATTATCGACATCACCGAAGACAATGTGACGCTCGACGGCAATCATCCGCTGGCTGGAGAAGCATTGACCTTCACCATCCAGCTTGTCGAGATTTCATAAACGCGACACGTCGCATTGTGTTAGCAGCAATGTAGTTGACCATTCCAAAGCCGAATTGATTGCAGGTGGCGAAGCGATTGCGCACAGCCACCTAACTTAGTCCGATGCACAAAATCGATCATCCCAACTGAAGGTGTGTCATCAGCCGGCGGGCCTCGTCTGCGCGGTCGACTGCGAACTCACACAATGTCGCCCACGCGGTCGCCAGTTGGTCGGGTTGGCATCCAAATATCTGCAAGATGGTTGAGCGCTTTTCTTCGGTCGTGAAGATAGCAATTACGGAAGGCGCCATAACACCCAGACACATGGCATACCAGATGTCGCATCCAAGGCGAATAAGGTCAGGATTTCCCCGCCAGCCTGCTTCATGCAAACCAGTAATGTAAGGTTCAGTGACCGCATTTTCCAATACCTGTATAGCTGATGGATCCCAGGACAAAAATCGCGCAGTCACGCCAATCAGGGTTGCGATATCCTCTCCAAGAAATCCGATGCCACACATCGCCCAGTCAATTGCTACAACCTCATCCTGCCCATCTGCCCGCTTGCGGATAAAGAGGTTGCGCCGTTTTAAGTCGAGATGCGCAAATGTTCTGGGCAGGACTTCGAGCGTTGACAGAAATCGCTCACTGTCGATCCAGAGCTGCGTCACGCGCTCCTTGAGATGCGCCGAAATATGTTGTTTTACGTATGGATTCTCCCAACC
>Ga0118677_10007354_pt1 | contig 18206 bp, 14 predicted proteins | sample AliMusrvi5mmetaG_FD_86154 | JGI IMG/M metagenome (GOLD analysis project Ga0118677, IMG submission 86154) | reverse complement strand
CCACCGGAACCACTACGACCTCGGTAGCCGAAGCGCCCACCGTGGGTGTTTCGCCTCTGGAGGGTGTTGCGCCACCCACCGCCCGCGAGGGCGGATTACCGCTAGCTGAACCTGAAGAGCCCACGGCTGGTGATTTGCCCGCGGACCGCGAACCGCCCACCGTGGGCGTTTCAACGTCCGAGGGCGAATCGTCCGAAGCTCCAACAACCTGCACCGCGGTAGATTCTCCTACCGTGGGTGATACGCCCATTACGACACACGTCTTCACTAGCCCCACTACAAATACCTCATATCGAGTCAACCCTGCGTTCAGTGGGACTCCTTCGCCTCTACACAAGCCTTCCAGCAAAACCCCCACCGTGGGTGTAACGCCCCCGCTGTTATGGGTAGACTCTACTGGGGCCGTCATCGAAGCGAAGCGCGTGCAGCGAGTCAACATTGCACAGCAATCGATGACCCTCGGCGAAGAACGCTTCTATCAAAATGTCTGGCATGCCAGGGAGAGCGATGGTGTGACCAAGGATGGTCCACGGTCCAAGGTGTTTTCTCTCGGCTATGATCGCCTGGCCAAACTGGTCAGGTTGGACGAAAAGAGCGTCCGGATGCTGATCCCCAAACTCGTCACCAAGCGAATCATTGAGATTCTCGCCGGCGAGATCAGCGCCGCACGAATCGGCAGGACCTACCGGATCTTCAGTTACGAGCAGATCCTTGAGCGGCAGCGGGCTGCAAATCTTTTGTTTATCGTGAAGAAGGGCAGGGCAGTGGAATTCGTCACGGCACAGTGTGCCGCTGGCGAGGGTATAACACCCACGGTGGACGCCTATCCAACGGAATCGGTGGGCGGTATTGCCGCCAACCCCGTGGGTTTAATGCCCACGCCTTTAGTCACCAACGTAGACACTCTCTCCAGTCAAACGTCGTCGACGGTGGCGGCGGCCCTCGCCAGATACGGTTCCGCGGACGACGACGCCGTTCGCGCCATCATCGCCAACAGCCGCCGGATAGCTCCGGATGCGACTTGCGATGAGATTGTACATTTCATCCACGAGAAGGGAAGTGTGGTGCTGAACGGCAGAATCGGCAATCCCATTGCGTTTCTGATCGTTTACGTACCGAAGTGTTTTGCCGGCGATGCGCTGATCGAACACCGGCGGCAACAGCGGGAAAAACAACAGCGCGAGGTGGCGGAAGCCTTGGCGGCCAGCCAATGGCTGGAAGGTGAACGCGCGGCCCAGGAACGCGTCCTCGACGATCCGAATGCTTCAACGGAAGACAAGAAGTGGGCGCGAAAGTTCCTCCAGGATTGCGGATTGGATTCCTCGAAAACCGCGGCAAGTGGCGGAGGACAGTGATGTTCGGTGCATATTCTGCGGGTAGACCGATGCTTGCCGTTATGGCACGACTGTGTCGTATACCGGTATGATGGTTATTCGAGCGAATTCACACATGTATGATAAAGGACGTTATCATATATTACTTCGGCTCTCAGAAGGAGAGAATAGAAAATCAAGGTCTCTGCCTGGCCAACCCCTGGTCTGGGGAGCAATGGGCCAGTGAAACCTCTATGGCTTCCTCTCACCATACGCGCCTTCCAGAGGGGGAAAAGGGGCCGGTGTGGGATGCGGGAAGTTTTCATTGGGGCGATGCGGGGTTCCAAGGGACGGCGATCCATCTCCTTGTCAATGTTCGATACTATCCAGAAACTGCCGTACCTTTACAATCGGCATCGCCTGGAATGTACCAATGGCAAGAAGGCTAATAATGCCCATCCCGCCAAAAATGTAAGGTTAGCCCAAAGGGTCTTCAGGGTCTTCTCGTGTAGCCTTACTCCAATATGCCGGATCTGCATAGCTGGCGACCAAAGCGTCAATGTCGAGCCTGGACGTTAACTGGTTGAATTCGAAGCTTCCAAACAGATTGACGTTTTGCCAGGCGACGGGAGAAACGTCTTCAATAAAGGTCTGCGCCGCTTCATCGCCAGCCGCCCGTTTTTGCTCATACACCCGCGACAGCAGCACGGTGTTGTAATAGATGATTGCGTTGGTAATGAGCCTTGAACATTCGTTCCATAGCTGCTGCTCGGCTTCCGTTTTTACTCTAAATTTCCCGCCATTGACAAAAGCCACCGCCCGTCGAAGCCGGTGATAGGCTTCACCACGGTTCAGAGCTTTTTGCACGGATTGCCTTAATTCAACGTCGTCGATGAATTCGAGGATGTACAATGTGCGGTATATGCTGTCCAACTCCCACAGGGCTTTCTTGGTCTGGTTCTGCCGGGCATAGCTGGCGAGCTTGCGGACAATGGTGGCTTGCGTCACTTCCTTCTGCGCCAGCGATGCCATAATGCGCTGAACGTTGGGCCATTCCTTTTCAATCAATTCATCATTGACCTTGCGCGACGGCTTGATCAGAAAATCGCCATACTCGTTAGGCTGTTTGAATCCAACCAGGGCATCCATTTTCTTGTGCAGATCACGGTATCGTGGGGCGAAGCGGTGGCCGAAAGTGTTCAATATCCAGAAGTTGACCTGGTTGGTTCCGTGCGTATCGGTCGAGAGCCGATCCGGCTTGATGTCGGAGGTGTTGTTATACAAGATATCGAAAACATAATGACTTTCGTGCTCATGCGTGCCGATGATCTTGGCGTTGATGGGTACATGATTCGCCACCAGAGTATACGCGGTCACGCCCTTTTGCAGGCCAAAATATTTCGGGGAATATCGCGCGTTGATCGTATCGATCTGCGTTTCCATGCGCTGACCATCGCTGCTTGAATGTAGTGTGCCCTGAATGTCGAAAAGGTGGAACGCCGGCAGCTTCGCTGTCGCATTCGTGATGGAATCGTTGGCGGCCCGCATTGTTTCCAGCCGCAGGTAATTGCGCGCCGTCGTCATCATTGACGGATGGCCCAAGCCGGACACTTCCGCCATTTTCCACATTCCCATGTTGGTGCCCATGGCCACGATGCAGGCGAGGATTTCGCGTGGATCCGGTTCGTCTTTCACATAACGGTCAAGCACATGGCTGAATGCGCCAAGAAATCCGGTATCGCCGGCGACGAACCACAACAAGTCGGCGATGCCAACTCCCCGCAACTGGCTGTAAAACTGGTTGTTGACCGGCACCTCTGTACTGGGATAAATCAGCGTCCAGCGGCGCTTCCCGGCGGCGCCGGTGATTTTGATGTGCTTATTGGAGCCATCCTCAATGCGCTGATTGACGGCTTTGAATCTGGCTTCCAGTGTTTCATGCAGAACCTTCAACGTTTCCTTGATCGGCGCCAGCAGGATAGGCGAACCGATCTCGCGCAATACAACGTCTTTGTTCTGCCAACGCGCATCGCTGATCAAGTCATCCTCGAAACGGCGGAACTCGGTGCTGTCCTTGACAAACACATCACCCGCTTCCAGGGCATTACGCAGCAGCCGATAGATCAGAAATTCGTAACGATCCACTTCCAGAGATTTCTTTTTTCCTTCCACCTTGGCGAACAAATAGCGCTGCAGACCTTTCGGAATAACTGCGGTGGGGAAAAGCGCCGGATCGATCTGCCGCGGCGACTTGTCTTCCCGGAGGAGGCCCTGCAGGAAATCGACAGCCTCCAGCAACGGTACATCTTCCACCCGGCCGGCGAAATCCAGATCGGAGAACAACTGCCGCAGATTGCGTTTGAACGTCGGCGACAGCTTGGTGTAATGGGACCACTCAAACCCGACCCTGTCGAACGCGATATTGCGCATGTAGGCCGATACCAAGGGAAAACGTTCTGGCTCAAGCAGGGAAAACGCTTTTTCCTTTACTGCCGAAAATGGCGTAGTGCCGGTAATTGAGGTGTCCACAAATAAGCCAAGCACCTCGCCCGCCGCCTGTAGATTCTCCGTGGCACTGGCGCGCTCGCGCTGCATTGCTTCCTCTGCCGCCAGTTTGGCCTGCTTCTCATACTCGTCAACCCAATGGATAAAAGCCTCGACCAGATTATCGTTAATCTGGCGAAAGCGATGATAGGCAAAACACAGCAAATACAAAAATGCCGTGGCCGGTTCCATGCGCTGCAGCTTGTAGGGCGTATAGAACTTGACCAGCGAGGCGTAGTATTTGCCGCTCTCATTGGAAAGTTCCGCCATCGCCAGAAAGTGCTTGGCAAATTCGTGCAGGGGCTGAAAGAACTTCCGGCGCTCGACTTCGCGCCGCAGTTCCTTGTAACTGAAGTCTTTCGGTTCGTGCTTCAATGCGCTGATCCGGTACATGCCTTCGTCGGCTTCGAGAAGCATTGCCAGTTGCTTGCCCGTCGAAGGTGTCATGTTTTTATTCAGCAGTTGCGTAATCCGCGTGCGCTCACTTTGGACCATACGGCCGATCATTTCTTGCAGAAATCGATAGCCAGGAGCGACAATGCGCTGTTGGGTCAGGTACTGCATCAATTCCCGGAAAATATAAACTGGCTGTGTCGACAGCATGGCGATCCGTTGCGCCTTGCACTCCAGTTCGGCCTTGGCGCCACTGTCACACAGGCGATAGTTGAACAACTGAAGAACGATTCGCTGGTGTTCAACGCGGGTTGGTCTGGACGGTGTTTTGATAGAGGCAAAATCCCGCTCCGGAAAATGCAGTTTCATGATGTAACGCAGGTCTTCAATTACAGCCTCTTGCTCGTAGACAAAGAATTGTCTCTTGGCTTTGAAGTACCCAAGCTGCAACGTCAAATGCACGGCGGCCGACATGGTGTGAACCGCTGTCACCGCCTCACGTTCGGCAACGCTCAATTCGAAATAAAGATGCCGGTCTTCTTCGGTGAAACGCGGCAAGCTATACAGGTCATCGATTTCCGCTGCGGACAGGATCGATAGGCGGTAGGAATTAATATTCACGTGGAGTAGGTTTGGCTCAAATCGGCAAGGTGCGCGGCGCAACTGTCAGGCTGGTACGTTTGCACGCATCGACCACACCCGTTTAACCTGGCTTTCGCTGCATCCGGCCATTTTGGCCGTTTCCGCAATGCTGTGGCCGCTGCTGCGTAGCGCAATGATTCGTCCGTGCGTTGCCGTGTTGGCTTGGCGGCCAACGTACTTGCCAGCAAGCTTGGCAAGCGTGACACCTTGGCTCTGCCGTTCGCGCCGATCCTCATAGTCTTCCCGCGCCATTTGTAAGGCCAGCTTCAATAGCAGTTCCTGCACGGATTCCAATACGATCTTTGCCACGCCTTGGGACTCGGCCGCGAGATCGGACAAGTCGACGACGCCGGGGACGGCAAGTCTGGCGCCCTTGTCTCGGATCGATGCGACCAGGAGTTCCGCCTCGGCCAAAGGCAAGCGGCTGATGCGGTCGATTTTCTCGGCCACCACAATTTCGCCCGGCTGCAAGTCGGCAATCATGCGCAGCAACTCAGGCCGGTCGGCGCGCGCACCCGATGCCTTCTCACGATAAATGCCGGCGACGTAGTAGCCGGCCGCGCGTGTGTTGTCCACGATAGCCGCCTGCCGGCTCAAGTCCTGTTCTTCCGTGCTGACCCGCAAATAGATACGCGCAACCTGCATGGTGGCTGGCGTTGCATCCAGATTCTTCGTTTTCATCGTCATGGCCGGCCAAGATGGGTATACATCAATTGGCTAAGTATAAACCACCCGGCCAAGAAGAGTGAAAGCCGATGCTAATTGGCCATCTCTTATTTGGCTATCCATCTTGGCTGCAGAAGCAGGTTGCGGGAAAGAAATGCCATCCGCGACAGTTTCTCAGCCCGCCACTTGATCAGAGGTGGCCAGTCTGCAGGCAGTCCATCAGGCGAGGTGAACGGCTAATCTTACATTTTTGGCGGGTTGGGCATTATTAGCCAAAGACTTAACAAGAACTCTGTTCCTGACACTATGGCAGAAGAGCATCTCTGCTCGCGGATGCTACCATTGCCAGACGACACTACCATGCGTCTAACAATCGGGACTGTATTTCTTTATTCTGACAAGCTACTGACAAATGGCAAGACGATCGCTATCCAGGGTTGTACCGTATATGACATGGTGCTTTCAACTGACCGTACTAAGCTGAATGTATCTTCCCATTCTTTCCCTTTGCTTGAGGGCTCATCACCGGTGAAGGCCGGAAATGCCGCATATGAAATGCGAAGCGAGAGTGGCGACGGTCAATAGTTATTGATGAAATCAAGTTCAAGTGGCACTTGCCAGAATAGCAACCTCGGTATTGATTGGATGTTGGCGAGGCGGAACAGATAGTCTGCTATTTGCTTCCCTGCGTGCAACTAGCCGCTCAAGAGTGACCCTCAACTCTCGCCCGATCTTGTCTTTGGCCAGTTCCGAAAATCTGCGAATCGGTGCCAGCCCGCCGCCGGGCGCACAAGACTGCGCCCGGCACGGGCGGCTCCGCTACGGGATGCGCATGGATAACTCTAAAGGAACAGAACGGGGATCAATTGTGATAACAACTTCATGACCGGCAATTTCCCAGCCAGCGAGAATGTTCACGTTGGTGCGCGGAACAATTTCAGCGTGCATATGCCCAATAGCGCCGCCGGACCTGACAACGATGTTGAACGCAGGCTCCACACCAAACTGGCCGCGTAAAGCGCGGATCGCTGCCTGAATCATCGCAGAGAACTGGCTAGCATTCACTTCGGATATGTTCTCTACATGATCACGTGGCACAATTAGCATGCTCCAGTTGTGAAGTGGTGCTGGATGCGCCAGTAGAACGAAGTCCGACGAAGTCGGGCACCACACCCCGTACTCCTTGATGGCGGAGGGCGTAAGCAGGTCGGTACAAATTGGACATCGCCCACCATACACGCTCTCTCGTCGAGATTGGATGTGCGAGTACAATCCAGGGACATTCTTTACGGCGTAACTCTGACCGTGACAACATGCTACAGATTGGCCGGATTCTCTGCGCTTTCCTCCGTTCAAAAATCCTATGAACGACAATGATTGCGCTCGTGCCAGTTCCTCCTGGACCTGCCAGGCTTTTACGAGAGCGTCCATCGCAGGAGTTGGCAGATCGTGAAACTCGTACTCATGATAGGACGGGTTTAAAGCTGTAACCGTGCACCACTCCCGGAGTGCCAGATCCAGGGACGGAGTAAGGTTTCGAAATACCCTGGCGACATACCGTTCCGAGGGTGCGTTGAAGACTGCCAGAGTATTAACAAGATCGTAAAAGGTCTGGATTTGGAGATGATCCGGGCCCTCCAAAAATCGGCTAGCAGCCTTGATGGAATCTCGCTCGCGCGGCACATTGACGCTACCATCCTGGTCAATCATCAAAAGGGTAGATGGCGTCGCGTAGCGACAGAAAAGACACTGTGACCGTTCCGTGTTAAGTACGGCCATGACGTCGTTGCGGTGTTCCGAGTGCCGCCCTTGACGGGCCGGCACGATGGCAACAATTCGACCCGTAATGGGATCGACTTCGGAACGACGACCAGGCGGTGAAAAGCATTGTATCTTTGAAAGCTCAAATCTCTCGTTGAGATCTGGAAGCCAACTTGGTGACTGCATTAGGATAAACCTCCTGTAACAATAATCATGGGAAAATGCAATTGTCAATCTTCTGATACGACCCAAGTCATAGCCGTTTCGTGCCAAACCTGGCATCGGTTCGGCACGAGGTTTTGCTTGATGAATGCCCACGGGCGGTGGTAACACTTATTCATGCCTGAAATTCCAGAGCTTTTGAATTTTGCATTCCCAGAACAACCGTCGAAGGATTCGCCGACGGCGGAACGCCGACTACGACTGCAAGAGATTCGTGACGGACACGCCGCCTTGTTCCTATCGTCTGCGCTAGGCTCATACTGTCGGGGAGTGTTCATCGACAACCCTTATCCTCACGGTTATTCGCTTGAGGCACAGGAAAAGGACATTCGCCGTCAGTGTTCAAGCATCTCGACAATCCTGCTTAGCACACGCCCTCCGCTGAACGATCCGCCATTTCGCGAAGGCGGTGAAACGTTGCCAAGCGACGGTAAGAATCGGCGGCGCATAAAACGAAGCGGAAATTGGCTAGAAAAGAGGATTTTGGAAGAACTGGGCGAAGTGTTCGATTTTTGCGACCGCAAAACAATCAAGCTAAACCCGGCTCGGATTCAAGCGAACCCGGGGAACTTGGAATATCACTTCCAGCAGAATGACGAGGCGTTGGTTGTGCCGCGAAGGCCCTCGATCGAACGGGCGGGTGGCCAGCCACGCAGTTGGACAGTTACTTATTTTTTGCGCTTGGGAGCACTCTGGTCTGGCGGCCCAGATTTGGTTTGTGCGTTCGGATTGTCGGGGCCACTGACCTTGATCTGGTGCTATCTCTTAGCTAACCATCAAAAATGTGTGGAGCGGTTGCGCTCCGTGGATGGGCCACAGTTCTTAATGGCGCGACTCTGTCAGGACGGCAAGATTCCGGGTGATCCACACTTCCTCTCCTTTGCCGATGAATGGGATGTCAAATTTCTAATTGACCAGGAATTGCGTTGACAGGGTCCATTGCTACCGCCGACCATATCGGGTCCTACCGATACGTCAACTCGCGTTTACTTGGCCGGCCGGACTCTTCAGCTTTGTGGTGCGCAGGTAAGCTGGATCGTGATAGCAGAGGCTTGTGCTCATATTCTTGCGATATGGAATAGGAACGATGATCAAGCTCAGGTGCAACGGACGCATTCGCGGAGATCATGGCTACCTGGAGATGTACTGCGTCGTAGGCATAAGAGACACGCCTGTGTCGTCGAATACCAGTCCACCGCCTTTAACCCACATTTGCCCAACATCCCTCCAATCCGCAGATAGCCGAATACTCCCCGCAAGGTCCACAAGTTGCGGCGTGAGGTCCGAAAAAGAGAACTGCATATTCAGCGAGATACTAGGATCAGTTGAGATCGTAACATTTGATGTAGCAATGCTTCCCGCGAGTACAAACTCGTGTCCCTTTGTCAGAAACAGAAACGGTATCAGCCGCATTTCCAGGTACTTGGAAGCGGACGAGGTAGACACAGTGCCATCGACATTTCGGGTTGCAAGCCATAGCTTGCTGCTTCGAGCCCTTTCGTTAGTCGGGATGGATGGTACTCCTCGCCGGAATGCTAAGGGGGATGGGATCTCCTTTCCGGCCACAACGATATTCCCGACTTCCAAAGCGAAAGAATCATTCGGAAGAGCGGGGAGTATGCTTAAGGGATTGAAAGGTGGTTGCATCACAATATCCTTGAATTGATCGCAAGCGGATTGCGCTGTCTTCACGGCAAGCTTGACGCCCGCAGGAATAGCCTTTCCGTAATTGCCGTCATAGTCGAACAAGAGCGACTCCATTAACGCGTCCCCCTCCTCGCCTGAAATCCGCCAGCGTTGGCGTGGGAGCACTGCCGTTGAGCCGGAGGCTGATCGCCGCGCAAGGTAAACTTCCCGTTCGCCACCCACTGTCTTTACTATACCGGCGAGCGATTCACGATTGAGGGTTCCGAATGCCGTTCTGCGCTCCGCTGAGTCGCGGGCCTCAAGCGCTATCTTGACTAGGAGAGTCTGGTCGGAAACCCTTGACACGGCAGATTTACGAACGTTTGCACCCTTATCTTCGATTGCAATTTTCGCAAGAATCGCTTGGTCGGTCAGCATTCCCACAGCAACGGTACGGACGTTGGCATCCTCGTCTTGGAGGGCGATCTTGGATAGAACCGACTGGTCAATCAGTTTTTTTAAGGCCGCTGAACGGACATTGGAATCTTTATCATCGAGCGCTATTTTGGTCAACGTAGTAGAATCGGCCAGTTTGTCTATAGCGGTCTCCCGAACCCTAGCGTCAGTATCGGTTCTGGCGAATGTACCAAGGACTCTTTGGTCGGTCAGTTTAACGATCACAGCCATGCGAATAGTTGGATCACGTCCGTCGGATGCAATCCCAATCAAAGCCTCCTCGTCTGTCACTTTCCCAACCGCAGCCAACCGGACTTTGGAATCGGTATCTTCAACAGCAATCTTGGCGAGTGCCTTTTGGTCCGTCAATTGCCAAACGGCGGCTCTTCGTACTCTGGCGTCCAGATCCCGGGATGAAAGCGCTGCAAGCGCGGTCTCGTCGGTAAGCTTGCCCACGGCGGCAATACGAACAAACGGATCGGCGTCTTCAAGAGCGCATTTGAGAATAATCGCCTGATCTTTTATTGACAGGACGGCGGCAGTACGTACGTCACTGTATTCAGCCTGAGTCGCGATCATTGTCAACAAGTGTTGATCTTCGATCTTCTGCATTGCGGCCATTCGTTTTTGAGGTCGCTTGTCGAACAGGGCTTTGGGAAGTTTTTCAGCGGCTTTCATCGAACAAAAACACATCAGAAAAAACAGGAAAGTGAATTCAACAATTCGCAATGTTCGGGAGATTACGGTAGCGCAATATCTGATCGGTATAAGTCCAAAAAACATAATCTGCACCCTCCATTTAGTTCCAGTAATCAACGCTGTAGGAGTTTGAGAATCAGAGGGTTCCCTTTCGTCAAGCTGAAACAATCTACCAACTTATCTTCAACGTACAGCTTTTGACTAGGAAGTGCACCCTTCTCAAGCAGTAAAGTCACGATCTCTGCGTTACCAGCGAGCACTGCAGCAGCCAAAGGTGTCTCTCCCCGAGGATCCTTCTTATAGATAGGTTTGATGTAAGTAACTCTTAATGCATCGCTTGTACGGGTTTCGTGAGCTTCACCTTTCTTGACCATAATCTCAGTCGGCAATTGGCTATTCGGATTGACACCAAGTGCCAAAAGGCTACCAACCAATTTCGCATTTCGGGATCGGACGGCTTCCAGCAAAGCCGCGCATTTGTCGTCGGCCTTCCACTTCTTGACCTGCGCCTCCAATTGCTGCGGACTAGCTGAGACGAGGAATTTCGCGATCTTGTTACGATTCGGGCCTCCGGCTACGGCAACTGTTGGCGACAACAAAATGAGCGCTAAGCAACTCGTGCCGAGGAATGCGAACAAACGGTTTGACATATCTTCAGTCTCCTTATGTAGAGAGTATCAGACCGTGGACTCGGAAATAAAGCGGTTGCCGGAACGGCTAAACGCATAGCGAGGTTGGGGTCCCGTCCTCGGTGGAACGGCATGCCACGCTGGTGTCAGTGCGACCTGGGAACGTCATACATGTGTAGCAGAATCGTCGTTGCGCCAGAACTAGGGTCGATGGCCAGATGCATGTCGGGTTCTGCACAGACGACCCACCCACAGCTTGGAGTTGTTTGCAGCCGTTCGTTGGAAACTGCCACAAAGGTAGTCAGTCGTTAGCCCATGGTCGCTTGCCTGTGCAGCGCGGAAACTGCGCATAACCCCAGAACAAATCATATTGCCAAAACTTCTGAAAATGACAAGTTTGTGTCACTTGACAGTCGCCTCCTATAATGCATAATAAAGGACGTTATTTGCTATTACAAGCATGCACCATGAGCACCACTCCAGAGCCCGTCCGCGACCTCGTTCCGGCGGATGAAAACCTGCCAGCAGCGCTCGCCAACCAGTTGCCTGGGATTGTCGCACGCGCCGGCAAGGCTGCTGAGTTCGCCGCGGACGAATTCTTCTTCGGCCGCATCCGCAACGAACACACCCGCCGCGCGTACTTCACCGCGGTCAAACGTTTTTTGGCGTCGGCGGAAGAGGCAGGTTTCGAGTTGGCGCAGATCACTCCCAAGTTTGTCGGCCAATACCTCGACCGGCTACGAAAAGAAAAGATGAGCGTCGCCACGCGCAAGCAGCACCTGGCGGCTCTGCGTCACTTCTTCGACGGAATGGTGACGCGGCACGCGATCATTCTGAACCCGGCGCTATCTGTTCGCGGCGAACGTTACGAAGTCGTGGAAGGTAAAACTCCGGAAATGACGGTGAAGGGCGCTCGCACATTACTGGCTTCGATCAATGCTTCGAACTTGGTCGGCCTCCGCGATCGCGCTGTCATTGCCATCCTGATTTACACTGCCGCTCGCGCTGGCGCGGTGGCTGGGCTCCGGCGCGGCAGTCTGTATAATTCCGGTGAACAGTGGATGCTCCACTTCGACGAGAAGGGCGGCAAGTCGCGCGAGATCCCGGTCCGCCACGACCTCGAACAGATGCTTCTTTCCTATATCGAAGCCGCGGGAATCAGCGGGGCCGGGAAAGAGACTCCACTCTTCCGGACGGCCTATCGCAAGAGCGGTCTGCTTACGGAAACTTCCATGTCGGGCGTGGACGTCTGCCGCATGGTGAAGCGGCGCTTGAAAGACACTGGTCTTTCGTCGCGGCTTTCGCCACATTCTTTCCGCGTCACCACGATTACCGACCTGCTTGAGCAAGGTGTGCCTCTCGAAGATGTGCAGCGCCTGGCCGGACACGCTGACCCCCGCACCACGCGCCTCTACGACCGCCGCGATAAAAAGATCACGCGTAACATTGTCGAGCGGATTTCAATTTGAAGTTCACGCTTTAACTTTTGCGTGCCCCGGCCCAAATCGTGGAACGTTGCAGAATCCTTTATGATGCGTTGTCGAGTCGGAAGAACAACCCTGCGTATTTGTGTCACTTCAGACTTACAACCCCACTTTCAGATTCAACTAGCGTACGTGGTCTTCTTTGACGACGGATTCGGCACCCTCTCCGGCCTCCCCTTAAATAAGAGAACCAGTTATCGTGGTTGAGAGGATCGAACCATATCCGTGCAAAACTTACATTTTGGTTCCAATGCTTGAGTCACCCCTGTACCCTGTTGGAAACTGGACCGCCTTAGCCGCTAGTTCAGGCAGACGGAATACGAGTCGTAACTGGAGATACCAAAGGGCCCCGGAACATAGGTATTCTCTTTGCATGCGCCGCCGACAATGTTTACTTTGAATACGTGCCAACCATCGACGTAGACACCTCCTCCCCTGCCGCCGGCAGGCCCTACGATCAGAAACTTTAACGACTGAGCCTTTGTACCCGCTGCGGAAAAAGTAATATCATATGTTCCATCTGCTGGGACGTTATATATCTCGCATCGACCTGAACGCAAATCGAACCCATACGGAAAGGTTCCAGTTCCCCCGCCGGTCAATTTGACATTCCCAAATTTTACGAGCGCCGTGGTTGCGAGGGAGTTGGCAACAGTGATTTCGTACAGGGTCGGTGTCAGCACCCGAGTACAGTCTCCAGATGGCGAAACCGGGGATGGCGGAACCGGGTCGGATACTACCAGCACTCCCGCCCGTACCGCCTTTATGGAACCCAACAGAAATGTGGTAGCTCCTTCATAACGCCCCTTCGTCAAACTGTTAGATTGAGCGGTCAGGGAGACTGAAACTGTAACAGTCTGATTTGGTTGTAGAGTCCCGCTTCGGGGCAACGCCGTATACCACCCTTGGTCTGTCTGCACAGAGAAGTTAGCACTTGATGTGCTGACGTTCCCCAGGACATACGACTTCAGAACCCGGCCAGCGATCAGCGACCCTTGCGGTCCTTCCGCGGAAAACCCGTCTGACGGCGTGACAGTAAGTTGGCACGGCGGAGCGGCAACCGTATCGTCCAGTTGAATCTGGACGCCATAAATTTGGCCATAGATATTGTTGCTCAGCGTTGGGTATGCGGCCTGCAAGGATGCCCCCATTGCGTCCATCTGCTCACCGAACAGTTTCTGCTTGCCACCCTCCAGATCCCATTTGTACAGGTCAGTGAGATTGCCCGTAACGCGAACCTTTCCAGCGTTTGCTGTCAGCTCCACGTCTAGGTTCGCAGTCCCGAATGCGAATCCCAAGTCCGTGTCGAGGTCGGTGAAATGCAGCGGCACCTGCAGTCTGGCGTATGTGGTACCCTCCGTGGCGCAGGAGCCTGCTAGCGCCTCGGCCAGCTTGCTACCAAACGCGTGCGAAGACAGCACCGCACGCGACACTGACGAACTCGGCAGAAACACGTAGTTCGGCACTGGCCCTTCCACCGTCGGCTCGCCTCGTGAAAACCAGACGCCGACCGTGTGGTAGAGTTCCGCCGCTGTAACTAAGCGCGTACCGGAGTTGTTGGGGTTGGCCTCTTCGGGCGGCACTCCGGAGATGAATGTGAACAAAAACGCAGATGCCAGAGACCATCCGAACCTCCTACCCAAAGCCAGCCCATCGCTCAGATCATTGAAGGCCAATTCGTACCGCCGCCGGTTGATCACCTTGAAACGCCAGGGTGCCGAGCGGGCATACCTCTCTCCCGGGTCGACACTCCCGTTACCGTTAGTGTCCTCCCAAACCAACACCTCGAGCTCCGGAATTGTGTCCCCGAAAATGGACCAGACAGATCCCGGTGCCGAGAGCGTCGCCACACCCTCCTGGTCGAGCGTGCCCGTGCCCACCGGCGAGATTGCACCGCCGAGGCTTATGGTTGCCAGGCGCACTGTCAGGGTGGTACGAGAGACGTCGGCGGGAATATGCAGTCGCGCCCCGGCATGTGCCGTGTCGTCCGCACGCGCTCCCATCAGAATATAGTTGCCGCTATTGCCACGCGTCCCGGCCCCGCCCGGCAGGTAGCTCGCGATCACGCCGTTATCCAACTGCCGCGACCAGATGCTCTCGACGGTAACCCAGATCTTTCCCGTCGCCAGTTGGTACGCCGGCGACGCGGCTCCGCCGGATTCGATCACCAAATTCTGCTGGCCAGGAGCCATCGCTGACGGCGTCACGATGCCGATCTGGTACAGCCCCACGAAGCCGGGTGAGAGAGCCGTATTCAGGACCACCGTCGGCAGCCCCCCAATCGTTACCTTGGGCTGGTTCAGTGCAGAGGAGATCGGATTCAGCGGTGCCGTCTGGCCGCTCGCAACCGCGGGTGTAACGACACCCAGACCCGTACAATAGATAATCAAAATATCTCCCGGTAATGCCGGATTGGCATCGGTTACCGGCGATCCGTCTGCGTGTTTGATGACCGCGCCAGCAAACACCGCCGGAGACGTACTCCCGACCGTCAAATTCTCTGCTTTACTTGAGCCATCGGCGGTCGTGACCGTAACGGGGTAAACTCCGGCGGACAACTCATAGGGGACTTGTGCATTCACCTGTCCCGGGCTGACATACAACAATGGTGCGTCGAGCGTCCCTATTCGGACAGAAGAACCGTTCAACGACGCCGGGAGCCGGCCACGGCTGTCGGGACGCCCCGTACCTGAGCTGGAGGCCAGACGTGATCCGAAGATCGATATCAAAGAACCGGGAGAGGCCGGCCGCGCCCCTGCCAGACCAGTCGCGCTACTGATTCCGCCTGAACTGATCAGAGGAGGATCCCCACCCAAGGCCGAAAATGGGACCCCCATCATAAGAAATAGACTCAAGATTGGTGTTGTAGTTCGAATCACCGGAAGTACCTCCAGTCCGGCCACGATATAGCCGACGTCAAAGTTTGGCGCATGGAAAGCTTGCCAGAAAACACAGTATATGAGAGCCAGAGATCAACCACAAGATCTAGAAATCTTCTTTACCTCAACACTCGCGGAGGGAAGTGATCTGCGAAAGATGGGTAGGCAGGTAGAACCGCAATTGTTAAGATCAACAACTTGTAGGACCTGCCCAGAAGAGCATATGTTCTGTGCCGCTCTTAGAGGGCGGAAGCCTCCAACCCATAGCAAACCTGAGCCTTACCCAGTGAGCTCCGTCGTCGTGATCAATTTTATGGCCAGAGTAGCCCTATTACTATCGCAGCCCCGCCTCCAAAAATCATTGTTGCCCCTATTTTGTTCGCGGTTGGAAGTGGATTGCCTTCTGTGAAATAGCAACTGCTTCCGGGCGAGTAGCCTGGTCCGCATGCAACGTAACGTTTATAAGAGCCTGGATTATACCCGTGAGTTCGAACATAGATGCCGGCTCCAAGCGCTGCTAGGCCAGGCAACAAGAAAGCCAATCGTCTCTTTGTAGCAAATGCCGACTTCGCCATTGGTGGTAGTTGCCTTTTGGCCATTGGTGGTAGTTGCCCAGATCCACGGCCAGCAGGAGGAAGATCAGTGTTATGATCGGAGTCCCAATCTGCGGATGTCGACACTGACGTGGGAGTAAGCCGGGGCACAAATGAGACGTGGGCCAGCAGACCTCTAGACTGAGTGTACGCCGGAGTAGTTGTCTCCGTGCTCGTGGCATTGGATCGTACTTCTTGTGAAAAGGCCATGAGTGGGCACCCTAAAGCCACTACTAATGAATAAGATAGGGCGAGTTTCACGAACTTCTCCTTTTCAATGATGATTTCCACTTTTGTTTTCCAAGTGAAAGGCCAACATTCAATAGACCCTTTGTTGGAAATCCGATAAACCGGGCACCAGACTGTAGACGGCAGACCCGAACATGGACCGGCCCGGCACAATAGTAAGACGATGGAACGATCTTCTACTCTTCTGTTGACGACTGGCGCAGGGTCGAAGACTGGGGGTGTCCAGGTCACTCAGGGCGTCCCTTCATTTGTCACTTGGCACGCTATTTGGCACACCAGAGATCTGCGAAGCAGCTCTTTCCGAGTGCCAGACATTTGACCCAAACGTGGCTGGCAAATCCCCCCGATCCACCTTTACGGGATCGCCAACTTAGCGAGAGACACCTTAGCATCCTTAGCCACGGCACCCTTACTGGCGGGCTTCATATGTTTCAGCATTTTCTTAGCTGCCGTCGGTTCCACGTGCGTAAGCACAAACTCCTTTCCAGTCGGAGTGATGTCGAATGTCTCCGATGAAAGTGTCTCTTTAGAACCATCTCTCTTATACTCAAATCGGTAGCCTTTGTGTGGTACCCCCCCAGCATTCAGAATTTCCGAAGATTTCCAAGAGCTGTTAACAGAAAGCTCACTGCTTACGAAGTAGGTTTTACCAGCCTCTACGTCAATGGGAAGTTTCCAACCGTTACTGCGGTGTGTGATGAAGACGTGAGGCCCTGGTGACAGATGGAGTGTTATGTAGCGGCCATTCTGCATCTTAGCCACTCGTTTCCCGTCGCACTCAACTGGGGGGGCGACCGCAAATCCAATGATGTTGTTCGGCCGGAAGAGTACTACGGACGCGCTCCCATCCATCATTCCAGATGGTGGTTGGCCGGTTATTACCAAGGCCGACGTGAGGGTGATAGATAGATATAACCAGATCCTATAGTCTGCTAATTTCATGGAGACGATTTTAGCACATGGACGCCTCAACGCAGCAAGCCGGCATATCGTGGCGACGTGGACCCTGAAAAGTCTTCGCGATCTCGCGGACCAGTTTCTCTTCATCCAGCAACCGCTCGGCCAGCTTCGCTTGATAGGGGTTGAGCTTCCGAGGCCGTCCAAACTCAACGCCTCGCGTCGACGCCGCGACCCGCCCGACGCTCGTGCGCACGCGGATCAGATCGCGTTCACACTCGGCGATGCTGGCGATCACCGTCACCAATTTACTGCGCGACCGCCGTCTCAGACGAGCAGAGGAGGCTGACCATGAGAGCGAGCGTTAGATAGCAGGTATATCGGATTTCTCAAAGAGTTTAGAATGTCGTGATCCGAAAACCGCTGTACATCTCTCTCCCTCGGACCGCCACTTAATCGCGCGCGTTGCGTTTCACAACGGGTTTCGGGACACTTCGCACCGGAGGTTGAGCCAATAGAGTGCGGAGTTACGGGATGCGCCAAGGACCCCATATTTGCTCCCCATTGCCGCAAGCCGTTTCGACATGGATCTCAAGTCTGCTTCTGTGCTGATTGTCCTCATATTTCATTAGCAAAAAACCATCGTATGACCTGACTTGCGTGCCATTTACTTGGATGCACCTGAATCTCGGCTGCCATGATGACAGCATGTTCTTAAACATTGCGAGGTCAGTTCGGTCACAAAACAGGCAGAGCTTAATCAAGTCGCTTCCTCTCGGGTCGCCATCCCCAAAGGCCGAGTATTCCCGGAGGAGCCAATCCCCTTCAGGGCTATAGTATACCTTCTTAGGTTTGTCCGTCCCACTCTGAAATGAGACAGAGTATACTCTTTTGCCCTTAACCAGGCGAAAGAAATCTGGATGTGTCTCTTCTGATTGGTGATCCCACCTGTAGGTATCGACGCTCGACGGTTTCACAGCCCCAAAGTCCTGTGCAATTGCCCCTGAGACCGCCGGCGGAACCGCCACGGCCTTCTTTTTTGCGGCAACGCTTGATGAAACGAACAAGCCGCATATAAGCGCGCCTCCAAAACACAACGAAGTCCGGCGTATCATATTCGGAGTATATACTATTGTCGATCTGTTTATCCATA
>Ga0118677_10007353_pt1 | contig 18206 bp, 15 predicted proteins | sample AliMusrvi5mmetaG_FD_86154 | JGI IMG/M metagenome (GOLD analysis project Ga0118677, IMG submission 86154) | reverse complement strand
CCGCTCTTTCCTTCCGGAACAGGCTTTTGGCCTTTTCCGCAAGGACGTCGCGCAAGGCGGTATAGGGCTCGCGGCGACCGCCGCCTTGATGGGAGATGCGGTAGCACTTGCCGAGATTTTCAACACTGATAATGGCGTCAGACATAATTTAAGTGAGTATTACCTTGTACTTCTGGCATCAGGTCCCTTCCATCTCTAATGGTTTGGCAAAAGGCTCCATTTGTGAAATCGGAAGACCAAACGCCATTTTAGGGTAGGCGTTTGCCTCCCGGGCGATGGTTGCTTCCATGAGGAATGGCGATTTCGGGTCAGACAAACACTGGCAAAGCGCCTCTTCCAACTGTTCCGGTTCAATCACCAAGGCGATGGGGAGTCCGTAGGCCTGCGCGATGGAGTTGGAACAAGGGGCGGAATATCCCCACACGGTGGATTGGTAGCGACTCGTAAAATAAGATTCCTGGATGTTCAGCTGGAAACCACCATTCCCGGCAATCACGACAACGGGTTGCCCATCGAACGCCAAGCAGGCACCAATTGCAGCAGGCAGGGCAACACCCACCACCGCTCAAAACGCTGCCTTGCGCGTGACCCGCTTCTTGTGGGTAAATTCGCTCTCCGAAAAACTCAGCTGCAGGTCTAGGCCAGCTATCCTGCCTGTTTTTGATCTCCGCGGCGGGACCGGATTTAATCAGCATGTCCTTAATATGACTCCCACCCAACAAGTTTGTTAATGCATTTCAGGATTTTGCTGTGCTTGCTCGCGGTCATGTACCGGCTGAGAATTTTGTAACCAAAAGTCCGCGGAGGGCGCGTGATCGACATTCCAGGCTCCAGCATTCCTTTCTTGACAGCCATTTCGATTATGGCGTTCCAATCCATTGACCAAATATCCAAGTTTGCGAATAACTGGGTGCCGTGTTCCCGGATGCAACGAATGACACGCAGGTCAGCAGTGGTGAATTTTTCCAAACGGCAAGATGTCATGTCGATTCCCAAATCTTGCCACCCAGTGAACCAACGCGGATTGGATTGGGCCAGTTCGAACTTGATGCCGTAATTAACTACATACAGCGATTGGATTTGCCAGTCAGTGAGGAGTTTTGACTCACATTTTTCCAGAACTCTATACAATCTCTGCTTTGCCTCGAATTTTGGCCAATTGCAGTAGTTGTAATGCAAGCAAACAATATCATTCAGGAACACAAAGCGGTCGGCATCAAAGGGGACGTAGTCACAATGCAAGCCGCATCGCCCAGTTTCGGGCAGCGGAGAAAGACCGTCATCTACATATATGTGACGGAAATACCCGCCGTGTTCACCAAATATATAGTCATCTCTTATTTCTGGTTTCACATGCAATTCAGTCTGCCGCCATAAAGTCACCCATTGCATGGAAAAAAGGGTTCTGGGTGGCGCTTCGAGAACCGTTTGCCACTCCGGCGAAACGAGCACATCAGCCGAAATAATTTCATCGGCGTCCAAACCAATCAAAATCCGCCTTTCTGCTGGAATTTTCCGCGCTTCATCCAGCGCCATCTTTCGTTTGATATCAAACCGAATCTCCTTGCCATCAATGCATTTGAGAATCACCTTCGGATAATTCTTATATATTGACCTCGTTTCATCGAAGCCAGTGCTCTCATCAATCACTACAATCGCATCGGCAAATCGAGAACAGGTTTCCAGAAACCTAGGCAAAATCCAAGCGTCATCTTTTACACATACGAGAACAATAACTGTAGGCTTAGACATAACGGGAGAAGAGTTTGGTTGGATTTTAAATCGAACTTCCGTCGGAGACGCCCATGAAGCATTCCTCTACATTAATCAGCGGGCGCACGGCACCGCCGATGGTCCAGACATTCTCCCGCCCGTCTTTTTCGACGGCATAGAAATAATGTGCATTGTTTTGCTCCGAGATGATCTGGTTTCCATTTTCAACAAACAAAACTTTAATCGAATAATGCCCGTCATTGAGAAGATTCGCTGGCATAAGATAGCGATGATGATATATCCCAACCTCATGCTGTTTGGATTCACTGCCCGCGCAAAATGCCCATGCGCCGTTTTTATCAAATACGTGAATGCTTGAATTTAGTCGCCTTCTTTCGAAAACCTCAAATGTGACCTGCATTGAAAATGGCTCTTCAATGCATGGGCTTAATGTCTCTTTCCCATTGACGATGTTCGCACACTCAAGAAGGCGCACCACCCCTTTCGGGCCTGCAAAATGAGTCTTTTTGGAACCTGAAACTGATGGAGCTTGGAGGTAACGCGTCACAACTTCCGCTGTTGCTCCGCTATGCTCTATTTTCCCCGATGCGAGGAGAATGCACCTGTTGCATAGCTTGTTTACAGTTGTCATGTTATGACTGACAAATAGCACAGTGCGTCCGTCCCCGCTTATTGATTGCATTTTCCCCAGGCACTTTTGTTGAAATGCAGCGTCTCCCACGGCAAGGACTTCATCCACAATGAGAATCTCGGGCTCCAAGTGCGCCGCCACGGCGAACGCGAGCCGCACATACATGCCGCTGCTGTAGCGCTTCACCGGCGTGTCCAGAAATTTTTCCACCTCGGCAAAATCAACAATCTCGTCGAACTTCTTTTTGATTTCCACCTGGCTCATGCCCAAGATGGCCCCATTGAGGAAGATATTTTCGCGACCGGTCAGTTCAGGATGGAACCCTGTTCCCACCTCCAAAAGGCTCGCCACATGGCCGCGCAGACGGATGCGTCCCTTGGTCGGCTCCGTGATGCGGCTCAGGATTTTCAGCAGCGTGCTCTTGCCCGCACCGTTGCGCCCGATGATCCCCACCACCTCCCCGCGATGGATCTCAAAAGAGACGTCCTTAAGCGCCCAGAAGTCTTCCTCCGTTTCCGCCTTTGCAGGTTCCGCTCTTTCCTTCCGGAACAGGCTTTTGGCCTTTTCCGCAAGGACGTCGCGCAAGGCGGTATAGGGCTCGCGGCGACCGCCGCCTTGATGGGAGATGCGGTAGCACTTGCCGAGATTTTCTACACTGATAATGGCGTCAGACATAATTTAAGTGAGTATTACCTTGTACTTCTGGCAGCAGATGAGGGACCCCCCTCAATCAGCCGGTGGCGTGAGGACGGTTTTTTGGGAAAAACCACCCGGGCGATGCCATGAACACGAAGCAACGATTGGAGCTGTTGAATCACCGGGCGGAACAGCGTGGAACTATGGTAGCGTCAGGGCCGCTTGGATTAAGCATGATGCATCCAAGCCACCAAGCTTGTTCAGCGCCGTCTGAGATGCCACAGTCCCGCAAACTTTGGGATCCAACGAGAGAGTGCGCAATGCAACATGGGTGTCCCCGCGCATCGCCTCGCGTATGAAGGAGCCGAAGCCGCCGGCTTCGAGGTGATCTTCCACCACAACTACGCAAACATGAGCGCGCAATGCTTCCGCAACGGCGTTTTTGACGGTTTCGCCCCACACGGGAAGGCTATAAACAGACCAGCCCCCTTCCAAAAGAGGAGAGGCTGCCGCTTCCAGCGCATAGCCCAGAGCAGCGCCAGTGGTGAGGAAAATGCCTTTAGCTTTGGCTTTGGCTTTGGCTTTGCTCGCTGCCGCTTTGACGAGCAGCAAGCTACCCGGTGCGAGGGGCGGCTGCGCAGAATGGAAAACCGGCTCGCCCGCTTTGCCGAGCCGCAGATAGGAAGGGCGCGGATTTTCGCACAGCCACTGGACACTTGCCCGCGTTTCCCAGGGATCGCCGGGCGCGGCAATCGTCATGCCTGGAAGAGGGCGCATCACCGCGTAGTCCTGAACGGCGTGGTGGGAGTAGCCCAGACTGCCGTAGGCGAGCCCGCCGCCGACTGAGACGACAGTCACCGGCAGATTGTGGTAAGCAACATCGTTACGGATTTGTTCCAGGCAGCGAAAGGTGGGGAAGTTTGCGATCGAGTAGGTGAATACGTGATAGCCTTCCGACGCAAGCCCTGCGGCCACGCCGGTCATATTCTGCTCGGCGATGCCCGCATTGAGGTAACGGTCGGGAAACTCCTTGGCGAAGGGTTCCACGACAGAAAAGCCGAGATCACCAACCACCAGAAAGACCTCCGGGTGGAGCCGTGCCTGCTGGATAAGTTCTTGAATAAATGCCGTTCTCATGAAAGGGAGGCGAGTTGGCTTAACGCACTTTGAAGCTGTTCGTCATTGGGATTGCGATAGTGCCAGAGAAGTTGGTTTTCCATGAAGTCCACTCCCTTGCCTTTAATGGTGTGAGCGATCAAGCAGGTAGGCTTGCCTTTTTCAGAGGGCAGGGATTGCAGTGTTTCCCGGATTTCCTGGTGATTGTGACCGTCGATTTCTCGAACACCCCAGCCAAACGCCCGGAATTTGTCTGCAAGAGGCGCGAGGTCGAGCACTTCGTCAACCGCTCCAAGGCTCTGAATTTTGTTGTAGTCCACGAGAGCGACAAGATTGTCGAGCCGATGGTGTGGAGCGAAAAGGATAGCTTCCCAGTTGGAGCCTTCGTCGAGTTCCCCATCGCTCAAAATCACAAATACCCGCCGATCCTTGCCTTGCCGCTTGGCGGCAAGCGCCTTGCCGCAGCCAAAGGGAAGCCCGTGTCCCAATGACCCGGTGGAAAACTCCACGCCGGGAACTTTGTGGGTGATGTGCGACATGAGCCGAGAACCATCGCAAGCGTAGGTTTCAAGCTCCTTGATGGGGAAAAACCCGCGTAATGCCAGCGTGGCATAAAGCGAGGTGCAACTGTGTCCTTTGCTCAGAATGAGTCTGTCGCGCTCAGGCCACTGCGGCTCCAGCGGATTAACTCGCAGGATGCCCGTGTAGAGGACAGCGAGCAAATCCGCCATCGATAGCGCCCCGCCAATATGGGAGGCTTTGGCACGGGTGACCATCTTCAGAGCTTCAGAGCGAATTAACGCAGCGAATTCTTGGGAATTTTTCATAGGCAAGAAGAGCGTTCCGGCATAGCGCTCACATAAAACTTCCACATGCGGCGTAGAGCTTCTTTGATATCCACTGTGCATTCCAGTCCCATTGTGGTCTGTGCCAACCGCGTTTGAGGGACGTAACGCTCCGGCAATGCCCCCGTTTTTGGAGTTCCGAGAATTTGCACCGGAATGGCCGGTTGAGGCAAGCCAGCCACCAGCCGGGCGAGTTCCGCAATGGAAACGGGAACATCCGAACCAACGTGATAGGGACGCATCGGCTCGCCGCGAAGCAGAATCGTAAGCAGCCATACCACCAAGTCGGTAGGATAGAGATAGGATCGATACGCAGTTCCATCTCCCGTGATGATGACCGGCTTACCGTGCAGGGCGTTGCCAATAAAATTCCCGACGGCGAATTGAGTGTCGAGTGGCAGATAGGGGCCGACAAAAGCGAAACAGCGGGCGATGAGACACTCAAGGCCGTGTTGTTTAGAGGCGATGCCGCAGAGGAGTTCCGCCATCCGTTTTCCCTCTCCATAAGCGCTGCGAGGGTCGCAGGGATTGGGGGCGCCGGTGTAGTCTTCGGGAAAGTGGGATAACTCCGGCGGTTGACGTCCATAAACGGCACCCGAACTGACAAACAGGAACTTGGCTGTTTCCGCTTGAGCGGCAAAATCCAGCATGTGACGGGTACCCGCAACGATCGTGTCCACGATGACGCGTGGCTGATGGGCTTGGAGCGAGGTGCTCGCTTCCGTGGCCGCATGAATCACATAGTCAAACGGGCCCTCGGGAAAGACAAAATCACCGACGTCCCCCGCAATGAAATGAATCCTTGCGTGATTGCGAAAATGGGGCGCTTTTTGGAAAAATCTTTCGGGATCGCGACTTAAAACCGTTACCGAAAGCCCGAGACCATGAATCCCCGCCAGGTAATGAAAGGCTTCCAGCAGCCACCGTCCGAAAAAGCCGGTACCGCCGGAAATAAATATCCTTTTGCCTTCCAAAAGCGGCCAAAGTCCAGCCCCGTGCAGGCGGATTTCTTCCAAATCGTGAAGAGCGGGACTATTGAGCAAATTCATCTTGAGTGGCAGAATTTCCGGATCACCTCGATCTCGTAAGCAAGCATCGCGGGGGTGAGGCCGGGGTAGGTGCCGAGAAAGAGCGCCTGGTTCATGATGCGGTCCGCACCGGTCATCTCGCCCACCACGCGGAACGCGGAGGGGTTGTCCTTGCGCAGCTGGATGAAGGCAGGCTGGCGCAGGAGGTTGCCTCCAAAGAGCATCCGGTTGCCGATTTTGGCGTCATCGAGGGCGCGTGCCAGCTGGCTGTTGGAGAAGGGGGCGCTTTCGCGCACGAGCAGCAGGAAACCGAACCAGCTGTTGTCGGTGCGGCAGCCGGTGGCGTCCCAGGTGAAGCCTCCCGGGGTCCAGCCGGTGGCGTGGGTGGGCAGGGAGAACTCGAAGAATTCCTCCTGGTCCGCGAGACCGCGCCGGAGGGTTTCCCAGTTCTCCTTGCGCGCATGGATGAAGGCGGGGAGTTTCTTGAGTTGCTGCCGTCCGATGGCCGCCTGGATGTCCAGAGGCTTCAAGTTGTAGCCGAGGTGGCTGTAGATGTATTTGTGGTCGTAGCCGCGCGGGAGTTCGCCGAGCTGCCAGTCGAAACGCTTGGCGCAGGTGTTGTCCTTGCCGCTGGGGCACCAGCAGTCGCGACCCCAATCCCGGAAGCTCTCCGCGTAGGTCTTGAGCGGGGCGCGGTTGACGATGTTGACCGCGCCTCCCTCCCCCAGGGTCAGATGGTGGGGCGGGTAAAAGGATTGTGTGGAGATGTCTCCCCACGAGCCGCTGTAACGGGTGACGTGCGTGCCGTTGTCGGCGATGCCGGGAGAATTCCCGGTGATGCCCAGCGCGGCAGCTTGCGCGCGCGGCATGGAGTAGGTGCAGCCGAGGGCATCGCAGTTGTCCTCGACGAGCCAGAGGTCGTGTTTTTTGCAGAACGCGAGGACGGTGGCGAGGTCAAACGGATTGCCCAACGCGTGGGCCATCATGACAGCCTTGGTCTTGCCCGGAACGTAGGCGGCTTCCAGTTGGGCGAGATCGGCGTTGCCGGTGACGGGATTGTTGTCGAGAAACACCGGCACCGCGCCGCATTGAATGATGGGGGCGACGGTGGTGGGGAAGCCCGCCGCGCAGGTGATGATTTCATCGCCGGGGCGGATGCGCTTGTGCTCCGGCAGCTTGTGGCTGGTAAGTGCGGCAAAGGCAACGAGATTGGCCGAGGAACCTGAATTGACGAGCAGCGAATGGCGCACGCCAAGCAGCCCGGCAAGCTCTTTCTCAAACGCCTCCCCCTCGGGTCCAAGCGTGAGCCAGAAATCGAGCGTGCTGCTCACGGCGGCTTCCACCTCGTCCGCGTCAAAGACGCGCCCGGCATAGGGGACCGTGGTGTTGCCTGGAGCAAATGGCGTATCGTTTTCCGGAGCGGGCCGGTTGGCACGGTGCGACAACCTGGAATACTCGCGTGTGAGCCGAAGTATATCGGCTTTGAGTTCAGCAGCGGTTTGGTTCATGGGAAAAAGGAGTTATTGAGCCCAAGGAATGCCTGCGGCCTGGGCTGCGGCGGTATAATCAGCGATTTGCAGGGCCGTGAACGCGGGGGCTTCCGTCGCATCCATTGTACACCGGCGATACCATGCAACCGTTTGGGCGATGGTATTCTCAAAATTCCATACCGGCTGCCAATGGAGAAAATGGCATGCCTTGTCTGTTGCCAGATTCAACAACTTCGCTTCATGCACGGCGCTTGGATCACTCCGATCTTCCCACCGCCCGGGCCAGTGGGTGATTACCTCCTGCACCAGCGCAGCCACGGTGCGGTTGGATGTGAGCGCCGGGCCGAAGTTGAAGGCGGAAGCCAATGTGGAAGCCATCTCGGGACGGCGTTCAGATGCCAGACAAGCACCAAGCCAGAGGTAACCGCTCAAAGGCTCCAACACATGTTGCCACGGGCGCGTGGCCACTTTGTTGCGCACGGGAATAGTCTCCCCGCGCTGCAACGCCCGGATGCAGTCGGGCACGATGCGGTCCCGCGCCCAATCCCCGCCGCCGATCACATTCCCTGCGCGGGCGGATGCCAGGCGGATGCCGGTTTGCGCGTTAAAGTAAGACCGGCGGTAGGCACTGATGACAAGCTCCGCCGCGCCCTTGGATGAGCTGTAAGGATCGTGCCCACCCATGGGATCCTCTTCGCGGTAACTATGGACCCATTCCCTATTCTCGTAGCATTTGTCCGTGGTGATGGCCACGACGGTGCAAGGGCGCCCGGCCAGCCGGATAGCCTCCAAGACATGCGCGGTACCGAGCACATTGGTGGCGTAGGTTTCCACAGGCTGCTCGTAGGACAAGCGGACCAGGGGCTGGGCCGCGAGGTGAAACACAAAGTCCGGCTGCGCCGCCTCGACCGCCTGGCGCACCGTGGCAAGATCACGGATGTCCCCCTCCCGGTGATGCAAGCGCCCGGCCAAGCCAAGTTGCTCAAACAAGGCCGGGTCCGTGGCCGGCGGCAAAGCTAGTCCGGTGACATCGGCTCCCAAGCGAAGAAGCCATTCCGCAAGCCATGCTCCCTTGAAGCCGGTGTGCCCGGTCAGGAGAACCCGCTTGCCCTCATATATGTTTGCAAAAGTCATGGGTTACCAGACCTTCCACGGCGCATTGCCTTCGGTCCACAGGGAGTTGAGATATTGCATCTCTTGATAAGTATCCATCGGCTGCCAAAAGCCTTCGTGCCTGTAGGCGTTTAACTGTCTGTCGCGGACCATATCGTCCATCGGCTTGCGCTCAAGCATCATGCTGGGGTCGCAAGGCAGATAATCAAACATGCGGTGCTCGCAAACCATATAGCCGCCATTGACGTAGGCCTCCTCAAACTGCGGTTTTTCGCTGAAGGTGTGGATGGCCCCGTCGTTCTCGATGCGGAGGGACCCAAACCGACCTGCCGGATGCACTGCGGAAATGGTGCAAACCTTTCCGGAAACCGTGTGAGAAGCAATAACGGCATTAATATCGATGGTGCCCAAGCCATCGCCGTAGGTGAGCAGGAAGCTCTCGCCAGCGGGAATGTAGCGTTGGATCGCCTTCACCCTGTAGGCAGTCATGGAATCCTCTCCCGTATTCGCCAGTGTCACCTTCCAGTCCTCCTCATCGTGTCGGGCATGGAACTGGATGGGCGAGTCCTGCCCCAGCTCCACCGTGACATCGCAGGTGTTCCAAAGGTAGTCTCGGAAGAATTCCTTGATCATGTCTCCCCGGTAGCCGAGGCATAAAATGAATTCCTTGTGCCCGTAGTGCGCGTAGGTCTTCATAATGTGCCAGAGGATGGGCTTGCCACCGATCGGCACCATCGGTTTGGGTCGATATTCCGTCTCCTCGCGCAGACGCGTTCCTTTACCCCCACAAAGAATCACAACTTTCATAAGATTTGAATTATAATACTAAATACAATGACTCAAACGGGTATGCGCGTCGGAAAACACGGTGCTGGAGCCCGGTAGTCCGACGGTTGAAACCCATCTAGATAAGGTCGGCGAAGGTTCTTTCCATTTTGCGAAATTGGTGGATTCCGAGCCACAAGAAGAAGGCGGTGACACCCAGGCTCAAGCCAAACCCGGGCCAGTAAATCGCAGGTTCCCCCCTGAGCAGACACCAGCGGAAACCGTCGATCACACCCACCATGGGGTTGACGCTATAAAGCAGACGCCATTTCTCCGGGACGACCGAGGTGCTGAATCCCACGGGCGAGACATACATACCAAACTGGACGATAAAAGGAATGATGTAACGAAAATCGCGGTATTTGACGTTGAGGGAGGTGATCCACAGGCTCGGTCCGAGGCTGGCACCGAAGGCGAGCAACATAAAAACAGGCAACAGTAAAATCTGCCAACCGGGCAGGAATTGATACCAAATCATCATCGCCACAAGGATGGCGAAGCTGACCAGGAAATCGACAAAAGCCACAACGACGGTGGACGCCGGCACAATAAGGCGCGGAAAATAAACCTTGGAAATGAGGTTGGCGTTGCTAATGAGGCTATTGCTGGCATCGCCGAGGGCGGTGGAGAAAAACTGCCATGGCAGCATGCCGGCAAAGACCAATAGAGCATAGGGCGTGGAGCCAGGAGCCGGGAGCTTGGCGACTTTCCCAAAGATGATTGTAAACACAAGCATCGTGAGGAAGGGGCGCACAACGGCCCAAGCGGCACCGATGACGGTCTGTTTATAGCGGACGGAAATGTCGCGCCAAGCCAGCACATGAAACAACTCGCGGTAGCGCCAGAGATCCCTCCAGTAATGTTTCTCGGCAAGTCCAGCTTCGATGATGAGGTCCATAGGATTGTAAGATAAAATTAACGTGCCGAGCCCAAAGCTCTCAGAGAGATTCTCAGAAAAGCTGGAGCTCGCAATGGGGTGTCGATTTCGGTTTGTGTCTTCTGTTTTTCATTCCAAGCCTGCGCATCCACAGGTGAACGAGACTGCCAATTCGAGACTTGGCGCTCTCTTAACGGCCCTTTCCACAAAGCATGGTATGGATGGTTTTGATGGCAATGCGGATATCCATTTCAAAAGAAAAATTACGGATATAGTAGAGGTCGTATTCGAATTTCTTGAGCGCGTCGTCGGTGTTTTCGCCGTAACGGTATTTTACTTGAGCCCAGCCGGTGATGCCGGGGTGGACCAGGTGACGGATGTGATAATGGGGGATTTCCTGCTCGTAAATTTCCGCGCACTTGACCCATTCGGCGCGCGGTCCGATCAGGCTCATGTCGCCAATGAGCACGTTCCAGAGTTGCGGCAGTTCATCCAACCGGAAAAGCCGCAGCCAGCGTCCGGTCCGCGTGATGCGATTGTCGCCCTTCTGTGTGTAAATATCGCCCGTGTTTTCATACATGGTGCGGAACTTGCACATCGTAAAGAGGCGGCCTTCCCGTCCGACTCTCTCTTGTCGAAAAAGGACCGGGCCGCGGCTATCAAACCCCACCATGCAGGCGATGAGGAGCAACACCGGGCTAAGAATGACCAACGAACAAAAGGAAACGACGAGGTCCATGAGCCGCTTGAGTTGGCTGAAGATCGATCCATGCGCGAGGCGGAATTCGCTGTCAAAGAGCCAATCAGGGCCCACCGCCTGGGCGTTCACACGGTGCCAATGTTGTTCCTGAAAGGCTTCCACCGTCTGCACGCGCACGCCCGAACAGTGCAACCGGATCAATTGCCGCAATACGGTCGGTTGCAGTTTCAAGACATCACAGGCAAGAACGACCTCGACAAATCCAGACGCTTGGGGCGAGACCGGTTGAACTGGCGGTTTCCCCTTCCCCTCCGAAGGGCGTCCAAAGCTCTTTAACCGGGCGGCTTCGCCCGTGGGGGAGATCAACTCAATATTGCGCTTGATGCCAAATTCGACGCAGTTTCGGCAAAAGCTCTCCGCTTTCTTCCCTTCGCCGAGCACCAACAAGGAGCCAAGGGCGTGTTTGGCCTCGATCTGCACCCCGATAAACCGCCGCGCCGCCAGCGAAAGAAAGGCAAAAACCGCCACTTGCAGGGGGATCGCCGCACGACTCGGTTTTACAGAAAGTTCGAACGTGGAATAAACGTAGGTGACCAGCAATGCACACGCGGCGGATAAAACGATCGCGATCAAGTGCTCGCTAAAATACTCCAGCGAGATGAAGTCCGTCTTTCTGCTATAGCCATGGACCAAATACAGCGCAATCATCGCGGATATAGGCCCCACACCAAGGTAGGTAATATCCGGGGAATTGTGCGCCACCAGTACCAGCTCGAACGCCGTGGCAATCCCCAATGCCGCAATGTCCGCCACGACCAGAAAGAACGGGGCGATCCGCTCCGTCCACGAAAGGCGTTGTGGTTTGAGGGTCTCCGCGGGAACGCCTCCCAGGGCTCCCAATGCATCCAACGACAGGAACTCCGCCGAAGGCATGTTTTTATACACCGTTCTAAATAGCATATTCTTTTAAGGACCGATGCATCCCGCTTAAGTATGGCAAGTGGTGTTGCTGTCTTCTGCCGCGATAGGTGGGTTTGCGTTACACCTGCGCCTTTGCGCCGGATTTTACGTCTGCTTCCCCATAATATCCATAATACCCCTTATAATACCCCACTTGGTCCCAGTCCTTCGCGACACTATTGACGGCGATTCCGAGGGGAGGATTTCCCACCTCCAAAAGCATCTTGCATGCCCGCTGAACTGCCTTGCATCGAGATAACCCGGACGCAACGACAAAGCACACGGTCTGCGCCTTCGCGGCGATAATCAAGCTGTCACTGAGCGCCAGTACCGGGGGGGTGTCGATGATGATTTGATCAAATTCCTTCAAGGCGCCATCAAACACGGTTTGCAATGCGGCAGGCGTCAAGAGCAACGCAGGATTTTGGGAATTGAGGCCACATGTGAGGTAGTAAAGCCCGGGCATCTCGCCAGGGAGGATTGCATCTTCCAGCCGCGCATGTCCCCCCAAGACATCCATGAAGCCTGGTTGGTTTTTATCGGCACCCAGAATCCGGGAAAAGGTACATTTATGCAAATCAGCGTCGATAAGCAGCGTCTTATGGCCACTCTGTGCGAATGCGATTGCCAGATTCGCGCTGACATAGGTTTTTCCTTCCCCCGGAGTGGCGCTTGTCACCATGATTGTGCGGCGTTTTTCCTTTGTTACTCGCGCGGCAATGGAGGCCTGCAGCGCGCGGAATACCTCGAAATTCACTCCCTTTGTCTGCAGCAAAAAGTCCCTGTCACTTTCCCCACCGGCTTTCATCCGTTTCTCCAGTGCGCCTAAAACTGGCAATCCGATCAGATTTTCCACTTGGGTCACCGTTCTCAAGCGGCGCCGGACCATATTGATTCCGATGGCTCCGAGGATTCCGCTCCCCAATCCCAACAAACTCCCCAAGGTCATCGATTGCAATCTGTTGGGGCGCACAGGCACCCCGGAAGCTATGGCGCTGTCCACGATCTTGATGGGACTACCGTCGATACCCTTGGTGACATCGATTTCCTTCATTCGGGCCTGCATGCTTTCGTACAACGCACGGTCGGCGTCGTAATCCCGCTTCATCACCTTGTAATCCAACATCTTCCGATTGCGCTCCGCCAGGACCAGTTCTTGGTCATGCATTGATTTTTCGAGCTTCGCCTCGTTGTCCCGGGCGATTGCGCACGCGGTCGCGAGAAGCCCGGCCGCCTCCATCGCTTTTTGGTTCAGGCTGGCCTTCAAGCTTTCGATCTCCGCCACCGCCGTTATATATTTTGGATGTTTGGATTTATACTGCTGCCCCAGCACGATCAAATTGGATTCCCGGTCCATCAACGTGGCAAGCAGCGGCGCCACCATCGGCTGTTTAACAATACTGGGGAGTTTCAATAACTCCGCCGGGGTATTCTCATTCTCAGTCGCCCGGGTTTGATCCGTTTCCAGAGCAATACGATCCCCGCGGGCGGTGCTGAACCGGGCGCTGAAATCTTTAAGTTGGTCTGTATAGATATCCACCGCTTGATCCAGCGGCCCCGTGTTCATTACCTCTGGAAATTTTTGGAGCGCTTCCTCGGCACGGCGTAATTTTTCCCTAAGCTTTCCCACTTCATCACTGATAAATTCATTGGCTGATTGGGATGAGGCAAGGCGCTGGTCATTTCCAAAGCGGATGAATTCCTTGGCGATGGCATCCGCGAGCAAGCGCGCGATTTCGGGAGACTGATGCTCGGCAACCACATCCACCAACCGCGTGTTCTTCCGCAAGCCCACCTTGATGCATCCGCTCAATACGTTCAGGGCATCCCCCTTGGAGTATGGCATTCCGTTCGCACTTTTTGGCAGAAAATCGGCGTTCTCGCTGAGATTCAGATTATCGACAACGCGCAGAAGCAGCGTCCGGCTATGGATCGTCTCCACAAGCGTATTCAAAACATCGAGATAGCGGGCGTCCGTCGTCTCAACCGAATCCATGCGCACGACCTGGGCTGCCTTCTGGTCAATTTGCAGCAGAGACCGTGCGGCGTAAACGGGCGTCGTCCGCGCCAAATAAACAATGCTGCAACCAAAGCCCAAAATCGTCGTCAAAGCGACGAGCCAGAGGCGCTTTTTGACTGCATAAAGGTATTCGCTCCAGTCAATTCCCCCCCCGGAAGAGGAAATACTTAGATTTTCTTCGTTCGATATATTATCCATTGTCGGATTCTGTTAATGCCACACTGCTTTTGGTTAGGACCTGATTAGAACCAACTCTCAGGGACCGTAATGGTGTCCCCTTCTTGAATGAAAAACGCATCCTCCGCTGTTTTCTCAGCTTGCTTGGATGCATTCACTTTGATGACCTCTTCCTTTTTGTCTTTGCCAACGCGTTTTACCGTGATGCGGTTTGGGTTTGCGACACGAGTGAAGCCGCCTGCGGCCCCCACTGCTTGGAGAAGCGTCATCTTGCCTTCCACAGGCAGATCATAGGCTCCCGGCTTTTGCACCTGTCCAAGGAGCGTGAAATGCTGGCGGGTGTATTCCACAACCGTCACCATCACCTGCGGGTTCACCAGATAATCTTCTCCGAGCTTGCGGACAAGGAGCTCTTGCGCCTGTTCAATATTAAGCCCCGACAATACGACACGCCCAATCAGCGGAAACGTGATGCTCCCATCCGCAGCCAGACGCGCCGCGATGGCGAGGTCCTGCTCGCGATAAACGGAAATCTGGACCGCATCAGACGGCCGGAGCACGTACAACATGGAAGCGGCAGGAATAACCATCGGTGCCAGCGTCGGGCTGGGCACGGAGCCCGCCGCCGCATCGCGCCGGATCGGTGGCTTTGCCTCTCGTCCTTGAATGCCAGGCTCCGTTGCGTTTGCCGGTGCCTGCGGTGCATCGTAAAAGGGCGCAAGCGACACATGGGGCGGTTGAGGAGACTGCACTGCGGGCTCCGCGTTGAGGAACTGTGTCAATACGGTGATTGCAAAGACGGAATGGAATATGGCTTTCACAAGATTTTTTTATTATGGCGGGGGATTATAGCACCTAATAACGCGCGGACAACTGAATCCCGCACGTCGTTTGGTCGTAATTCGAACTTCCTTGGCGGGTGGTGCTCCTGCAAAAAACTGAGCCGTCCACCCAACGCAGCATTTGATAGCCGAGCGACGCGCTTAGGACCGTGGTTGTCCCCGAATTTCCACTGGTGGAAAGATTCATCGTGTCTTGCTGGAATTTTTCAAGCCCACCCGAAATATTCAAAGAAACACGCTGAAATAGCAACTGGGAGAGCGTTGCAGTGCAGCCCAGCGATTGACCCGTGGTCAACGTCGCTGAGGATGCGCTGGAATCCGTCTGCCGGTAAGCTGAAATCCCCAAAGAGGTTCTCTCCAATGGCCTGTATTGCCATGCGCATTGGAAGCGAGGTTGACCGTTGCTGCCTCCACCGGAAAGAAACCGGGTCTCCCATCCGACGTTGCCACTGAACGACATTTTGCCGCTCATCTCATAGTTCCAGCGAAACTGGACGCTCTGATCGGTTTCGCCCTGGCCACTGTTGAGCGTCCGCATCCCTCCCCCGAGACCGACACCCAACTTCATCTTGGCAGTGAACTGATAATCGCTTACGAGGTTGATGTTGTTGTTCGTATAACTTTGATTTACCCCCAAAGTTTGCATCGAAGAGGTGAAATCGCATCCGGAGGATATTTTATCGCTCACTTGGTAGCGCACTCCCAGAGAGGAACCTAAAGTGCTCGAATTCTGCTGCGCACTGCTCCCCAAAGTGCTCCCTCTTCCATCACCATAGCTGAGCGCGCCCGTCACCGTGGTCTTTGGTCCCGGCAGCCAGGTGGCGTTCATCCCCAGCGACTGGCTCATCCCGCTCATCTGGGTGTATTTTTGGTATTGATTGTAGGATAATCCGTAATGCCCGGCAAAATTCAGGGGAGCTCCCGCTTCCCCATAAGTGGCCGCTAGGCCGCAAGTCGGCGTCAGAATCTGATCAGCAACAGGGGTAATGCTTGAATAAATATTATTGTTATAAGTCCAGGCGGCCCCTCCTGAAACTTCCCATCTGAATTTTCGGCTGTTGAGCAAGTCATCCACAGTAAGCGCGTTGAGCGTATCCAATGCGCTTTGCTCTTCAGTGCGCGGCGCCCTTTGCGTCTCAGGCACCGGGGTGGTCGGCTGACGGTAGAGCTCGTTCACTGTGACCACGTTTTGCCCGTCGGCCAGAATTCCCCAAAAGAACATAAAGCCGAGCACAAATCCCCCGACTCTGCCCCTTGCCGTCCTCTGTTGTGGCGTCTTCCACTTCATCCGTTTATTCCCCTTTCAATGCGCCCGGCTGCATCCGGATGGTATGCCCCGGGTGGACCACTTCCTCCTGCCGGATTTGAGCCTCGATCTCCTGTCCCAGGAAGGTCAGCAGGACGCAAATCCGTTTTTTGGCGGGCAACACATTGGTCACCAGCGTCTCCAAGCCCGCAAAAACCCCGGAAGTGATTGCCACGACCGAGCCCGGGATAATCTCCGGGTCGATGATTTTGACGTCGTTTTCCGCCCCCGCATACAGTTCGCGCAAAGAGGCAATCAGCAGATCGTCCAGCTTGGGCACCCGCGTTCCAAAATGCAAAATGGTCGAAACGCCGTTGGCATGCCGCACCGCCCGGTGCATTTTCGGAAAGTCGAACCGGGCAAAGAGATACCCCGGGAACATCGCCTCGACGAACCAGACAGGGCCACGGCGGGTCGCCTTGCGATACCGGATGCGAGGGCAATAGACCTCCACCCCATCCAGCCGCCTCAGGGATGCGGCGGCGATGTGCTCGTGCTTGGGCTGGGCCTGAAGGCAATACCATGCGGTCTCGTTTTCCATCGTTTGCGAGTGGACCATGCACGCTGACCGGCTTCCCATCAAACCTCGTCGCTCCTCGATGCAAGGGGATTAGAAGGCGAACGAAGCGCAAAAAAGACACCCGCGCCATCCCTCCGTGGAAGGCGAAACAAAAACAGGCGAGCGGTCTTTTTGCTGGTTACATTCACCAGCACAAATTTTACTAATGTTTCACCTGAGCGCAAGCCCATCTTTTCCCGATTCTCCGAGGCGGGAAAGCGCGCCCAGCCCTCTCTCCTCATCCGGGCAAGCTGCCGCCCGTGGTCCGCTACGAATCAGTTTCGTAGAACCACTTTTCACCTGCATTGCCGGGCGGCAACTCCTCATCGAATGTATACCTCCGCGCTCCGGGAAAAGCCGAGGCGCGAAGCAGGACGCACGTTACGCATAAATCCCCGAAGGACAAGGAAAAACCTATTTCTTTCAGGGCGCGCGAACTTCCCAAAAAGCGCTTCCCATGAGCACTGCCAAAAAAGTCCCTCAGATGCTTGCAGGCAAGTTTTTGGTGTGTATAAGCTACAAGGATGGTCACCATCCCCGGTGTGGCGCAATTTTTGGCGCTTCTCTTCGTCCTTATCCCTGCGTTCTCGGCTGGCGCCCCCCCGGAGCCATATGCTTCCGCGCTTCTCATGCTGGCGGGCCTCCTCCTGCTGTTCTTTCGCCCGGCCACCCCCGTTCCCCGGCCTTTTGCGTATGCAGCGGGTGCATTGGCTCTGGGATGCTCGCTGGCGTTTTTGCCCGTGGATTGGTTCGGTCGCGCGGAATGGCGCACGACGTTCGAATCCTTCGGGAATGCCACGCTTGGAGCGCTGGCAACCCCCCAACCCTGGCACACGCTGCTGGGGATGGGGATGCTGCTTGCCGGCATTTGCTTTGGGTTGTTTCTGCTGTGCCAGCCGGTTAATGGGCAAACCCATGAAGGCCTGGCGGGAGGGTTCACCCTCGGAGTGGCGGCATACGCTGCGCTTTCGATCTATGCGGTCTCCTCAGGTTGGCATCACCCCTGGGATACCGTGGGCACGTTTGGCTTCCTGCCGAACCGAAACCACGTGGGAACGCTCCTGGCAATGGGGGCCGTGGCGGGGCTCGGGCCGTTCTGGAATTATCTGGAGCGCCGCCACTGGGTTCAGGCGGTAACACTCGGTGCGGCCATCACCCTCATCGCCTTTGCCTCGCTCAATTACTCCGAAAGCCGCGCCGCCTGCGGCCTGCTCTTTGGCGGGTTTTTCCTCTGGCTGGCCGGGGTGTTCCACCGGAACATCGATCGCCGGGCCGCCGTCTCCGCACTCATCCTGATCCTGTTCGCCCTCGGCGTCTTTGCCACTTCGCGGACCCCCGCCATGCAGC
>Ga0118677_10007352_pt1 | contig 18211 bp, 18 predicted proteins | sample AliMusrvi5mmetaG_FD_86154 | JGI IMG/M metagenome (GOLD analysis project Ga0118677, IMG submission 86154) | reverse complement strand
TGGACAGACATTACCGTTATTTGGAGAAAATTAGAGTACCTTTTCCAATATATGTTTATAAGAATAAAACAAAAAATACTCACAATAATATTTGGTTATTGGCAGGAGTTCATGGTGAAGAACCAGCCGGGCCAGTTGCTCTAAGTAAAAGTATTAGCCTTTTTGAAAAACTAGCAAAAAATGGTTTCTCTCTTGTTATTGTCCCGCTGATTAATCCTACCGGTTATTTTAGAAACTATCGCTATCTTTTTGATTCTCGAGACTGGAAAAAAGGGAAAAGTATGGGCGATACAGAGTCATTTCTAGCAGGAATAAATGGTAAACCAAGGCTTAGTAAACCATCTTCCTTACAAGGTAAAAAATTCCTTAATTATATTATAAATCTTTCAAAAGAATACCCACCAGATATAGTGTTAGACTTTCATGAGGATGAATTAAGGACCCTGGGTGGTGACCCAATTTATCACGGCGATCTCGAGGATAAGAATGTATATGTTTATTTGCATAGTGCCTTAAACCGTGATTGCCCAGTTGCAAAAAAAATTATAGCTATCCTAAAAAATAATAATATTGGTATAAAATTGCGTGGAGAAGCTGGTACAAGATTTAAAGAAAAAATAATTAATGGCATTGTGTCTAATGTTAAAGATAGCTCTTTAGATGAACTTCTATCAGCAAAGAAGATATTTTTAAACAAAAAATTAGTCCCCGGACCATCAGCTAAATCAGTTGTAGTAATTGAAACACCAACCTCAATATCAATTGGAAAAAGAATTAAAATTCACAAGGAAATATTAAATAAAATTTTAGAAGAATAAAGTTTATATTTAATTATTTGGAAAGAAATTTTGACCAAGACCTATTATCTAGAAAGATTTTTTATGTTATATTATAATTTATGAAAATTGAAACGAGCTGGATTTCAAAATCAGCTGGAAATAAAAGAACTGGTTTTTTTGAGGATAAGGATAATTTTTCTAATCTACCAAAAGAAAAAATTAAATCTATTTGCGCATTCTGTTATTGCGATGGAAAATTTGTCATAGTAAAAAATACTTCAAATATTCTCAGGAATTGGGAGCCGGTGTCCGGCCATATTGAACAGGGTGAGTCTCCGGAGGAAGCTTTGGTGAGGGAGGTGCAGGAAGAGTCAAATATGAAAGTATTGAAACATTTTCCACTTGGCTATTTATACATCAGAGAGGTTGATATTTATCAAGTACAATATTTATGTCTTGTTGAGCCATATGGCCCATTTATTTCGGATCCAGATGGTGGCGTCACAGAGATAAAATTAGTGGATTATTCTGAAATGGCAGAATATTTTGATAAAAATGATACATCCAGATTAACCCTCACCCGTTGCAAGGAAGTGCTAGATAAAGTATTATAAAAGTATGTCAAATCAAAAAATATTATTGTCTGGCGTAAAGCCCACCGGTAGGGTGCATATTGGTAATTATTTTGGTGCCATGAAGCAGTTTGTGGAATTACAAAATGAATATGAGAGCTATGTTTTCATTGCTGATTATCACGCCATGACAACCGTGCAGGATAAAGCTATCCTTTCTCAGGGAATAATTGATGTGGCGCTGGATTATTTAGCTATTGGTTTGGATCCAAAAAGAGTCGTTCTTTTTAAACAGTCTGATTTACCTCAAGTACATGAACTTAATTGGATTTTTAATTGTATTACCACCATGCCGTATTTAATGCGCGCCCATGCTTATAAAGATGCCGAGGCTAAGAACAAGGAAATTAATGTCGGCCTTTTTGATTACCCACTTTTAATGGCGGCGGATATTTTAATTCAGGATGCGGATGTGGTGCCAGTGGGTCAGGATCAAAAGCAACACGTAGAATACGCCCGTGATACCGCACAGAAATTTAATAATATTTTTAATTCAGAAATATTTAAACTACCCGAACCAATTATCTTAGAAAATGTGGAAACTGTTCCGGGCACGGATGGCCGGAAAATGAGCAAAAGTTATGGCAATGTGATTCCTCTTTTTGCAACACTGGATGAGATTAAAAAGGCCGTGATGAGTATCCCCACGGATTCCAAGGGGGTGGATGAGTCAAAGGATCCGGATACTAATCATATCTTTAATATCCACAAGCTCTTCCTAAATAAGACAGAAACTGAGGCTTTGGCCGTCAGATATAAGAATGGTGGACTTGGTTACAAAGAGGCCAAAGAAGGGCTAATTTCCGCTTTGGAGACCTTTATAAAGCCCATGAGAGAGCGCAGGGCAATGCTTGCCAATGATCTCGAGACGGTTTTCGACATACTTAAAGCTGGTGGTCAACGTGCCTCCTCCCGAGCGGAAAAGAAGCTGGCTGAGGTTCGAAAAGCGGTGGGGGTTGATATTTATTAACAAGGTGATATTATAGATACACAAGCAACGAAGCCGTGTGACGCGGTGGAGCTTGGGGAAGAAAGTTTACCCGCCCAAAAGTTTAGGGCGAAAGCGATTAGAACCCCGTAAATGAGTACAATGTGAGGTGGTACCGCGAAACTCGTTCGCCCTCGCAAGAAATCAATTTTTGATTTTTTGCGAGGGCGATTTAGTTTATTAGATAAAATACATTGAATTTATTAATTAACAAAAATATTATGCAAAGGACATATATAAAAGAATTGGGTGGAAAGATAGGCGAGGAGGTGTTATTAAAAGGTTTTGTACATACGGTCCGGGTACAAAGTAAAATAATTTTTCTTGTACTCAGAGATATTACTGGAATCGTACAGGTAATTATAATGAAAGATTCACCAACTTTTGAGACAGTTAAAGGACTGTCCTCTGAATCAGTGGTAGAAGTGACCGGACTTGTTAAAGCTGAGCCAAACGCTCCGGGTGGCCTAGAAATTGATATAAAATCTATAAATATTTTAAATGCTGCTAATCCGGAAATACCGATGCCAGTTTTTATGAAAAAAGGCGCTGAGGAAACTGATGCACCAATTCGGTTTGATTACCGATGGCTAGATTTACGCAAGCCGGAAAAGGCACAGATATTTAAAGTTTGGACAGAATTTGAAAAAGGCTTACGTGATTATTTTTACAAAAATAATTTTATTCAGATCTATACGCCATCCTTCATGAACACCGCCAGTGAGACGGGGGCAGAAGTTTTTGAGGTAAAGTATTTTGATCGTAAAGCCTATCTAGCACAGTCACCACAATTCTACAAACAAATGGGTATTGCCTCCGGTTTTGAAAAAGTATTTATGGTGGGGCCGGTCTTCCGCGCAGAACTTTCATTTACTACTAGACACCTGACGGAGTTTACTGGCTGGGATTTTGAGATGGCCTATATTAATTCGCATCATGATTTAATGGATACCGAGGAAGGTATGTTAGTTTCTGGCTTTGAGACCTTAAAGAAAGCCTTTCCGGAATTAAATATCACAGTCCCCACTAGGCCATTTCCTAGAATTCCAATAGTGGAGGCCAAGAAAATACTAGCCGAGAAAAATATCGGCTCACCAGAGGAGCACGATATTAGTCCGGAGGAGGAGAGAGCAATCTGTGATTATGTAAAAGAAAAATACGATCATGATTTTGTGTTTATTACGGACTATCACAAATCTAAAAGCGCCTTTTACCATATGCGCCATGAGAACGACAATGACCGATCCAAGAGAGCTGACTTACTATATCGAGGGATTGAGGTGACAACTCTCGCTCAAAGAGAGCACCGAATAGATATTCTTGAAAAACAGGCCAAGGATAAAGGTATGGACTTGGAAGCCCTAAAAGATTATCTAAACTTCTTCCGTTGGGGTTGTCCACCCCATGGTGGTGCTGGTATTGGTCCCGGCCGTCTGATTATGAAAATATTAGATTTACCAAACGTTCGTGAAGCCACCTATTTACCACGAGATGTAAAAAGATTAAATCCATAATGCCAGAAAATGCTTTTCAAATTAAAACCGAGGTTTTTGAGGGTCCGCTGGATCTGCTATTAAACTTGATTGAAAAGAAGAAACTATTTATCAATGATATTGCCTTATCAAAGGTGGCAGATGATTATATTGCCTATTTACAAAACCAAGAACAGTTTCCCATCGCTCAGAGTGCGGATTTTTTGGTTATTGCCTCCACACTATTGTTAATAAAATCCCGTTCGCTTTTACCAAATCTAAATCTGACTGAGGATGAACAGCGGGATATTGGAGATTTAGAGAGACGGTTAAAAATATATCAGAGAATTAAGGAACTCAGTGTTCATATTAAAAATCATTTTGGTAAAGATATTATTTTTGGCGCGGAGCCCAGAAAGGCCGTACCGGTTTTTTCTCCTGATCAAACTATGACTAAGGAAAATTTATTAAACGCTATTTTGTCTGTCATAAAAGCTTTGCCTAAATTAGTGGAAAATATCCCCAAAGCCACGGTGAGAAAAGTCATCAGTCTGGAAGAAATGATTGGGAATCTAACGCAAAGGATTCAAAGCAGTATAAAATTAAGTTTCCGGGAGTTTGCCAAGGTGGGCAAGGAGGAAAGAGTGAATGTTATTATAAGTTTCCTAGCAATGCTTGAGTTGGTTAAGCAGGGGATTGTAAATGTTCGTCAGGATAATCAATTTGAAGACATAGAAATCGAGACCCAACAAACCGGCGTCCCGCATTATAATTAATCATTATAATTAATTATAATTAACCCTATTTTTACATTCTCAAGTGCGCCATGGCGTACTTCACTTTTATAAAATCATAAAAAAGTTGCATCATTAAACCCGGACGCTGCGACGTCCGGGTTTCGATTTTTCTCCAAGCTTAGCCACTGGCGTAGTGGCGATAAAGGATTCCGCGTTCACCAGTGTAAGTAAAAGTCACCTGCACAAATGCGTTACGGTTAAAGCTTTTGACGACTTTGAGAATGACTTCGGTCATTTGAATCTGATCCTCATGAACAGAGTCAATCTCCACAACTATTTCCTGGCCGAGACCTTTTTTCATGAGGTCAGGCGGGAACAAAACCGTCATGTCGTTTTCGTTATGAATGCCAGCATTCGCCAGCTCGACCACCTGCTTAACAATGGTTTCTTGCAGATTGACTAACCAGGGCTCTGGGTGATCGTGCAATAAGCACCAAATCTTTACTGTCGGTTTGATTACAACTGAGTTCATTTGCTGAAACCTCCTTACTCTTCGTTGAAGAGATAGAATGTTGAATCCGGCGTTTCTCCAATCCATGACTGACCAGAATGTGCATCCTGATTATCAAGCTCCTGCCGCTGAATATCGCCCCAGATATAGTAAAATCCGAGCATCAGCAACAAAAACATCAGGAGTACCGAGCGTAGACTTGACTCTTGCGTATCAGGCATTTCCTTCTCCTTATAAAAGGTTTGTGTCAAACACCACAGGATAAACCAACCGGTAAATCCTAACTAAATCAACCTACATTATACACCCAAAAGGTTTTAAAGTCAAGTTTTTTCCCTCCCTCCTGACAAGGGGGGCAGGAGAAATTTCGGATTTAGAAATATGGTTGTTTATGATATAAAAATAATATATAATTGGTAAATTATGGAAGAATTGTCATTAGACAGTCAAATAGAAGCCGTGCTTTTTTGGAAGGGTGAGCCGCAATCAATCAAGAAATTGGCGGCTAATTTAGGCAAAAAAGAAGAAGAAATAAAGGCTGGATTAGAAGTGCTTAAGGAAAAAATAAAGGACAGGGGAGTGGAGCTTATTTATAAGGATGATGAGGTAATACTTGGCACCACTGCCAAACTTTCACATATCATTGAGCGGCTAACCAAGGAAGAGCTGGTGCGTGATTTAGGCAAGGCTGGTTTGGAAACCATTTCCATCATTGCTTACAAAGGCCCTATCTCCCGTGCGGAAATTGATTATATTAGAGGGGTGCAATCAAATTTTATTTTACGTAACTTGCAAATCCGCGGCTTGGTGGAAAGGATTGATAATGAAAAAGATCGCCGCAGTTTCCTATACCGTCCCACTTTTGAATTATTACAATTTTTAGGCGTGTCGAAAATAGAGGATTTGCCAGAGTATGAAAAAGTTAAAGAAGAGTTTAATCAAAACTTGGCTAAAAATGAAACTACAACTTTGAACGAAATTGCCCTGGGTGATGACGTTAATAATACTGAGGAGATAATTGCCGATACAAATACAGCAAAGGAGGATGATGGTAGCGAGTTGATTAATACAGAAAAAACAAACTAACAATGTTTGAAGTCACGAAAAAAGAAAAAATTCTGGCTATATTTATTATTATCTTTCTATTAATATTTGCCGGGGTTTTACTTTTTTCAATCAGTCTAAATAATAAGCATCGTACCGAGGATCTCAGGAAGAAAGTTCTTGAAATTAAGCACGCTCGGGAAAACAGGGAGAATTTTAATAGCCTTTCTTATATTGATTCAGCGGGTACGTCTACACCAACTATAACTAGTAAGGCCTATTTAACCTTGGCAGTTGCAAATGGCGGACTAAAAAAAGTATTAATTCAAAAAAATCCGGATTGGGCCTTGCCAATAGCCAGTATCACAAAACTTATGACGGCAGTAGTAACACTGGAAAACACCAGCCCGGAAACACAAATAAAGGCCACAAAAAATTATATTGGCCTGGATGAAAGCGCTTTTGTTTTGGAAACTGATAAAATTTATACCGTAAAAGAGCTTCTGACCGGCATGCTTGTCTCATCAGATAATGATTCTGCCAGGCTTCTTTCCAGCACGCTCGGAGAAGTAAATTTCATCAGTAAAATGAATTTGAAAGCCCAGGAGCTTGGTATGAGCAAAACCAATTTTGTTAATGTAACCGGTCTTGACCCAAAAAAGTTAACCGCAAGTGCAAATATCTCGTCACCAAATGATTTAGCAAATTTATTAATTTATATTAACAATAAGCATCCAGAAATACTGAAGTTGACAACTAATATTGCCTATAATTTTTGCGATATCAACGGCTATTGTAAAATGGTTAGCAATACTGATAAACTATTAGGGGGACAGGATATTAAATTCAAGATTGTTGGTGGAAAAACCGGTACCACAGATTTGGCCTTAAAAAATCTGGCTCTGGTCACCGCACCATTCGCTGACACTTTGATAATTAATGTCGTTTTGGGTTCGCAAGATAATTTTAAAGACACGCTTTCACTTATCAATAATATTGCAATTAAGAAATAATTTTATGGACATAGTTAAAATATTTGTACCCACCACTGTTGCTTTTATTATCGGGATATTGATTACCCCTATCTTAAGCAATTTTCTCTACAAAAATAAAATGTGGAAGAAAAAAAGCGTGGCTGTGTCTACTGATGGTAACGTGGCAACTATAACTCAAAAATTACACGATGATGAAGGGAAAAAAACTCCTAGAATGGGTGGCGTCGTTATTTGGACCAGTGCTCTAATTACCATCGTTCTTTTCTGGTTAGGTTCAATGGTAGACGGTCCAGTTCTAAACAAATTAAATTTTTTGAGCCGTAATCAGACTTGGTTACCAATATTTACCTTGATTATCGGTGCACTCATTGGCTTAGTAGATGACTATATGAGCGTAACAGAAAATTATGATCAAAAAGGTGGGGGATTATCATCAAAAAAACGTTTATTGGCGGTGTTTTTAATTTCGCTTGTCGGCGCTTGGTGGTTTTATACCAAGCTAGAAACTACTCAAATAATAATTCCATTCTGGGGAATCTGGGATGCCGGTTTTCTTTTTATATTATTTTTTATTCTGGTAATGCTTGGTACATATTCTGGCGGTGTAATTGATGGCTTGGATGGTTTATCTGGTGGAGTCTTTGGTATTATTTTCAGCGCATATGGAATTATTGCCTTCCTGCAACACCAAGTGGACCTATCGGCTTTCTGTTTTGTCTTGGTGGGTGGACTCTTAGCGTTTCTTTGGTTCAATATTCCACCCGCTCGTTTCTACATGTCAGAAACCGGAACCATGGCTCTAACTATAACTTTAGTGGTGGTGGCCTTTCTAACTAAGCAGGTATTAATTTTACCTATTATTGCTTTTCCATTAGTTATTTCCTCAGCTTCAAGTATTATTCAGCTTTTATCTAAAAAGTTCCGAAATGGGAAAAAGGTCTTCTTGGTTGCTCCGCTTCATCATCATTTCCAGGCCCTCGGCTGGCCGGCCACCAAAGTCGTCATGCGTTATTGGGTTATTGGCATAATTTGTGCCAGTATTGGAATAATAATTGCATTAGTTGGATAGAGTCTATGCCTAAAAAAGTCGACAAAATATTTTTAGTTTCATTTTTTGCCCTACTAATATGTGGCTTAATTGTTTTTATTTCCACCTCACTCGGAATATATGCCAGAGATAATGCAAAATTTACCTCAATTATGTTTAATCAGATGTTCTTTGGACTATTTTTAGGCCTGATTGCCTGTTATATTTTTTCCATAATTAATTACAAATACTGGCAAAAATTTTCTTTTTATTTTTTTTTATTATCAGTGATAGCCACTTTACTAGTTTTTATCCCCGGAATCGGAGTCAGTCATGGCGGTGCCACGCGCTGGATATACATTGCTGGGATTTCATTTCAGCCGTTAGAATTCCTTAAAATTGGCTTTATTATTTATTTTGCCGCTTGGCTGGCAGAGATGAAGGATAAAGTTCAAACAATCAGATGGGGATTATTACCATTTCTAATTTTAGCCGGAATAGTAGGGGGAATTTTACTGAAACAGCCAGATACGGATTCTTTTATTATCATATTTTTAGTCGGTATTTGTATGTATCTTGTCGGGGGAGGAAAGTGGCGACATATATTTTTAATAATAATTATTGGTTTAGTTGGCGTTTCGGCTTTATTTTTTGTTCGGCCATATTTATTAGCCCGCCTAACTACTTTTCTTCATCCAGATCAAAACGCTCTAACATCTGGCTATCAAATACAGCAGTCACTCATTGCTGTTGGTTCCGGAGAAATATTTGGACGCGGTTTAGGTCAAAGTATTCAAAAATTTAAATTTTTACCGGAATCGATCGGGGATGCCATCTTTCCGATTGCCGCTGAGGAATTTGGCTTTGTGGGCAGTATTTTTATTATTCTTTTATTTATTTTCTTTATGTCCCGTGGTTTTAAAATATCCACTTTGGCTCCAGATATATTTAGTAGACTTTTAACCCTAGGAATTGTTATACTTATTACCGTCCAGTCCTTGATCAACATTGGTGCGATGATTGGAGTATTGCCTTTATCTGGTTCACCCCTTATTTTCTTTAGCCAAGGAGGAACCGCCTTATTTTTTACTCTAGCAGAAATAGGCATGATTATTAACGTTTCAAAATACAAGAAAATAATTTAAGAATAATAAAATGAAAATATTACTAACCGGAGGAGGTTCAGGCGGGCACTTTTATCCGCTAGTTGCCGTAGCTGAATCAATAAATGAAATAGCCAAAAAGGAAAATCTGGTTTCCGCCCAATTGTATTTTATGTCTGATAGTCCATATGATGCCGAGGCCTTGATAGAAAACAATATCACTTTTATCCCGATCTACGCCGGTAAGATGAGACGCTATAAATCATTCCTGAATTTCTTTGATTTTTTTAAAACCGCTTTTGGCGTAATATTAGCGCTTAAGAAGGTTTTTTCCTTGTATCCGGATATTGTCTTTAGCAAGGGCGCCTACGCCAGCTTTCCAGTCTTGATGGCTGCCAAGCTCTTAAGAATACCCGTCATAATTCATGAGTCAGACAGTGTGCCAGGTCGGACAAATCTTTGGGCCGGTAAATTTGCTCAAAAAATTGCTATTTCCTATCCGGACACCGCAAAATATTTTAAAAATCAGGATAGGATTGCTTTTACCGGCAACCCGCTAAGAAAGTCCATTCTTAATATTAATAAGTCCGGAGCACATGAGTATCTTGGTTTGGAAAAGGACTTACCAACCATCCTCATTATTGGTGGATCATTGGGCGCACAAATTATAAACGAACGAGTGATGGATGCCTTACCAAAATTAATTGAAAAATATCAGATAATACATCAAACTGGAAAAAGTAACGTTCAGGAAGTTTCTAAAACGTCAGACATTATTTTAGCTAATAATCCCAACAAGAACCGCTACCGAATATTTGACTATTTGAATGATCTTACCCTTATTATGGCGGCGGGAGCCTCTAATCTGGTTATTACCAGAGCGGGCTCTACCATATTTGAAATTGCTACCTGGGGCATACCTAGCATTGTAATACCAATCACTGATACAAATGGAGATCACCAAAGAATGAATGCTTATGCCTATGCTAGGAGCGGTGCTGCCTCGGTAATTGAAGAAAGTAATCTGACCACTAATGTTCTGATTGGAGAAATTGAGCGTATTCTTCAGGATAAAAATTTACAGGAAAAAATGTCCGTTTCGGCCAAAAATTTTACCCACCCGGATGCCGCCAATAAGATTGCCAGAGAAATAATTAATATTGCCTTAACTCATGAAGAATAAAATGATTATCACTCGCTTTCCACCAAGTCCAACCGGTTGGTTCCATATTGGTAATGCCAGAACAGCGCTTTTTAATTATTTTTTTACCAAACAAAATAATGGTGTCTTAAAATTTAGATTGGAAGATACTGACATTGAAAGATCCAAGCAAGAATATGCTGACGATATTGTCAGTGGTTTAAAATGGCTGGGCATTGAAATTGACTATGATAATCCTTATAAACAGTCAGAGCACGGAGATACATATAAAAAATATATTGAAATGATGTTGAAGAATGACACCGCCTATATTTCTAAGGAAGAGGTTAAAGAAGAAGGCCAACGAGCAGAAGTGATTAGATTAAGAAATCCCGGACGAAAAATTAAATATGAGGACATGATGCGTGGCGAAATAGAAGTAGACACGACAGAACTTGGAGACTTTATTATTGCCAAAAGTATTACCGAGCCAATATATCATCTGGCCGTAGTGGTGGATGATTTTGAAATGGGAGTGACCCATATTATTCGAGGTGAAGACGGTATTTATAATACGCCAAGACAAATACTTATCCAGGAAGCAATAGGTGCACCAAGACCCGTTTACGCTCATATGCCCTTTATTTTAAATGAAGACCGATCTAAACTTTCCAAAAGAAAACAAGGTGAATTGGTCTCGCTTTCCTATTATAAAAAACAAGGATACTTACCAGAAGCAATGGTAAACTTCTTATCACTGTGTGGCTGGAATCCTGGTACTGATCAGGAAATACTTTCCATGGACGAACTGATTCAGAAATTTGATATTATGAAGGTCCAAAAATCCGGAGCGATATTTAACAAGGAGAAATTACTTTGGATGAACAAGGAGTATTTGAAGAGATTACCGGCTGATAGATTGCAAAAAGAAATTTCGGAAAAATTATCCATGAAATATACATTCGGTAGTGAATTATTGGAAAAAGTTATTCCAATAATAGTTGATAGGATAAATACCTTTGGTGAGCTCCAAAACTACGTCACGGAAGGGGAGTTTGATTACTTTTTCTTGTCACCAACCCCAGCCAAGGAAATGATAATTTGGAAGAAAGACACGGATTTTCAGATCCCAAAAAATAATCTAAAGATAATTTCTGAAATGATAGAGGAAATTCCGGAAACTGATTTTACTGAGGAGTTTTTAAAATCAACTTTAATGCCGAAGGCGGAGGAGCTTGGAAAGGGAAGTGTCCTTTGGCCTGTGCGCGTTGCACTGTCCGGGAAAGACAAATCCCCTGACCCATTCTCGCTCTTAAGTATTCTGGGTAAAAAAGAGTCCCTCGCCAGGATTCAAAAGGCGATAAATTTGCTATAATATCTACATGGCAAAGAAATTATCCTTAATTAGTATTTCTATTCTGGTTATTTTTACTGTCTTTCTTGGAAACATTTCAAAGGCTGATACCATTGAGCAAATCCAGGCAAAAATAGAGGCCGCTAATAAAAATAGAGCGACCTTAGAAAAAGAAATCGCCTCCTATCAGGATCAATTAAAAACAATTGGCGTTCAATCTAATACTTTACAAAACACCATAAAATCCTTGGATGTTTCCACTAATAAAATAACCACCCAGGTAAAATTAGCTCAGACTAATATTAATCAGACTACCGGTACTATTCAGGAAACTGACTTACAGATTAGTGATAAGCAAAAAAAAATTAATATCGGTAATTTAGTCATTCGAAACGGTTTGAGAAAAATAGAGGAATCAGATTCTCAAGGTGTTTTAGAAATTTTACTTTCTAATAAAAGTTTAAGTGACTTTTGGACGGAAATAGAAAACACTATTCAAGTGCAGGCCAGAATCAGTGATCAGGTGGCTAGTGTAAAGGATATAAAAACCAGTTTAGAAAAAGCTAAAGCTGATTTAGAGCAGAAAAAGAGAGAGTTGGAAGATTATACAAATGAGCTCGCAGACCAAAAGAAAGTTTTACAATCTACCAAAAACGAAAAAAGTACCTTGCTTACCGCTACCAAAAATAAAGAGGCTAATTATCAGAAAATTCTTAAAGATAAACTTGCGCTAAAAGCTGCCTTAGATAAAGAAATTAGTGATTCTGAATCCCAGTTAAAGCTAATAATTGACCCTAAAAGCTTGCCCAAGGCCAACAATAGCGCTCTGGCCTGGCCATTGGATAAAATATATATAACCCAATTATTTGGAATTACATCAGTTTCCGGAAGATTATATTCTAGTGGTGCTCATAATGGCGTTGATTTTCGTGCGGCAATTGGGACAAAAGTGATGTCTGCTGGTTCTGGTGTGGTTGAAGGCGTTGGTGATACAGACCCAATATGTCCCGGTGCTTCTTACGGTAAATGGGTTTTCATCAGATATGATAACGGTCTGGCAAGTGCCTATGGTCATATGTCTTTAACGACAGCTAAAGCGGGGCAAAGAGTTAAAGCTGGTGACACAGTTGGTTATTCAGGAGCAACAGGCTACGCGCTTGGAGCGCATCTTCATATGAGTGTTTTTGCCGGTGATGGCGTTAAGGTTACAACCTTAAAAAGTGTCGTCTGTAAAGGAACCTATACTATACCTTTAGCTGATCCAAAAGCTTATCTCAATCCTATGATATATTTACCCACCTATACGGAATAAGCCGCTTTCAACTTTATTTAAATTATTATATAATACATATATTATGAAATTTAATAAAACCAAAAAACAAGGCTTGATAAAGATGATTATCATTATAATTATTGCCATCGCCATTTTAAGCTATTTTGGAGTAGACATTAAAAACTTTTTTACCTCGCCACAAGCCCAAAAAAACTTTGGTTATGTTTGGGATATAATTAAAGATGTTTGGAATAATTATCTAGCCGCCCCAGCTGATAAGTTATGGGCTGTTTGGATTCAGTATATTTGGGGTCCTTTTATAGAGATGCTTAAGAGGGGGGATCATGCCAGTGGTATTATTAACCCTTAAAAAATAAATTAATTTTCATGCCGGATCTAATAGATATTTTTGATTTCATTGACGTAGTTATTATTCTTGTTCTCGTTGGCCTGTTTGTCTGGCCTTTTTTCAATTAAGGTTCAGGGGAGTACCTGACTAAATATACCTGTCCTTTTCCCTTGGTGTATATGCGGAAGAGATATATTGTGCGACATGGTATAGAGTCATACCATGCAAGCAGAAGATCAATACACATAGAAAAAGACCGTCTTTTATATCCCCGCTCCGGCAAGTTTGACGAGATACGCTAATCCTTTGCGAAGGATTGTATAACGTCAGCGAAGCCCCAAAACAATTTCGCTATTTTATTGGCGGAGCGGTTAGATGAAACTTTTATGATAAAGAGCTTATTTGACTTACCTACTGTCTAAAATAGGAAATCTCCCCTTGCATATCCCCTCTTATTTTTTCCCCATTCTTACTAATTAATATATATACACTTTATAAATTAAAAACTGTGGATAACTTTTTAACAAACAAAATAATACGGAAATCGTACGCCTCCCAAGGAACAATAAATTGGGCAAAAATGATACAAAAATACCAAAAACAAAAAAGAAATAAATCCTACTACTTTTATGCCAATAAATCACGGAACTATAAAAACTACAAAAAAATATGACTTCAAGAACTGCCCGTTACATATACAGAGCTTTAAGGCGAAATTCTCGCCGACCGGCTTCATGGTTTAGCACACCTAGAAATCAACGCTATGACCGAAAGATACAAACACGTTGGTTTAAGTTAGTAAGTAATAGATAAAATGTTTCCTCAAGATTCAATTACATTAATTGAGCATAACGAAACTGGTAGTGATATTTTGAATAAGTCCATTTTACCTAGTGGAGACTATTATATCCAAAATATCAGTGTGCTTTCAAAAGATAACCGCTCAAATACAATTTATTGTGGTAATTCCCCTGTCCTCGTGGAAAGAGCCGGCACTACTTTTATGAACGTGCCTCTAAATTATTATTGCGTGAATTCTATAAAGGCCGATTTATACCGAACAAGCAGTATTTATTTTACCTATAAGGAAGCTAATCCTGCCGTAAGCACGTCAACAATAACCATAAATTCTATGTTGGGTTCGCTGAATATGGGCTTGGCTATCATCATTACCCTGCTATTTATCGTCATTATCGGTTTTATCTTTAACAATTTAGATCTAAAAGCAAAACCGTGGTTACACTAATAATTTATTATTTTATATTCATCATTGGTGCCATCAGTTTAGGACTGATTATCTATAAAGTTTTTGACAAAATTTTGGATGTTATAGCTGATTTCTTAAATTCATTTTAAAAATATGATAAATCAAGACCTATTTATTATGTACTGTTACGCTCCGCTTATCGCTTTATTTATCTTTGTGTTATTTAAAATATTTGAGCATTTTAAATGGTGATTTCCTTTCCCCTCTCCATAAAGGATTAATTAAAGCCTTTATGTGCAGAGGAAAGGACGGCACAAAGTTTCCACGGCCGTGGTTGTATCTGTCCTGCCTAGTCAGATATGTAAAACAAATATAGGTAAAAATCATAAGTCGCAAGCTTGACCTATCTTGTAAGTCCAATTATAGGCAAAGCTATGGGTCAAGCTTCGGGCTTATGAACGTGCGGAAGCGTGTTTATTAGCTTAAAAGGTCGTTGAATAGGACAACTTTCCTACACTAGATTAATTCAAAAGAAACTAAATGCCCGCATTAAATGCGTCAACTACGGCGGTTTTCGCCGCCATCGGCCTCAATGCCTCTGACATTTACGGAATCTTCACTGGTTTGGTCGGCACCGCCGTATCATTCATGTTGTGGATGATTCAAGTGTCTTGGCCGTTCCTTTTGGGTATCGCTTTCATCTATCTGATGTATAAGCTTGCCCATAAATTTACCGGATTCGGTAGATAGGAGCAACAAAAAACACCCTGACCGGTGCTTAATGTATGTAAGAAACTTGTTCTCTTAATAATATCACAAAATGAAAAAAATTGCATTAATATTTACACTTCTTGTCGCACTGTTTTCCTTTAGAATAGCACCCGTATCGGCTGATATGGTTTCCACTGGTGCCTCATCCTTTATTACTGCCTGTTATTCCGCTACCGGCATGCACATTACTTGTCCGAATCTCTATAGCTCTAATTCCATTGATTACCTTGATGTCGTTTCTGGTAATAAGGTTTATTTTGACCTCTCATCTTTACCCTCCAATGCAATTATAGATTCTTTTGATGTTGATATAAAGTCGTCTCAAAGGGTTGGCTCTTGGTCTTTAGACTTTTATCCTCATACCCTTGGTTCTTGTAATGGTAATTCTTGGTATGGAACGCAACATACGCCATTTAATATAAATTCAACCACTGGCGGTTCTTACGTTTATGACACAATCCACATAACGCCACAGACAGCCGGTGCAAACACACCAAATTGTGGTTATGGTGCCGGTGCGACAACAATGTCTTGGATATTTGCTACCTCTACTTACCTTTCTACTGCTAATAATTTTACTCTCGCTTCCACCTCTGATCCAATAAACGGAACAGTAAAAAATGGTTTGTATTTTGTCTTGGTCGGTTCCGGCTCCCCTCTCTCTATAAACATAGATTATATTCAAATTACCGCAAATTACCGTTATGATAATTCCGCTTTCATCTCTCGTATTGTCGGTACATCCACCCTTACCAACATTACCGGCAACGGCAACCCTTACCGGATGACGACTGGTGGAAATTATTATGGACAATACTATCTTAATACCGATTCCACAAAAGGCTCTGTGAATGTTTATACCAAAGTTCAAGCAAAACTTCACGATTATTTTACTAATCAAGATGTATATTTGACCCAAGATGCCTCTCAAAATGATACTTATGCAAACTGGTCATTTAACAGTCTCTGCACTGGTATTTGTGCCAACGGCGACACCTATCAACTAGCCGTCCGTTTAATAAATGATGACGCCTCGGTAGTTTCCGGCTGGTCTGGATATTATTATTTCGCCTACAATTCCTATTATGTGCCGGATACTAATTTACCGACTGGAACCTTGGCGACTACTACCAAAACAAACATTATTGATATGTATTTTACTGCTTCCACCTCCATGATGTATTACTCGTGGTATGTGGATAGCAACGATATGCCGGTGTCATTATTCATTGAAGAAAGCAATGATCGGGACGGCGTCATATCCAATAAACTTATTCCTCTTTCGTCCGGTTCGGCCTCCACAACTGGAGCAATAAAAATGCCGTCTAATCCGTCCACTTCCGGCACGACTTATATGATGGCTAAACTCGTCAATTCAAATAACACTTCCTATGTTTTTAGTCAGCGTTATATCACTTTCTTCCTTTCAGCATCATCCACCGTACCTGTTTTAACCGGTTCGTCCTACAATGCTAATCAATGTTTGCCTTTCAATTCTCTAATTCCATTCAACACCACTTTTGATGTCTTAGGCTGTCTCGGCTACATTTTTGTACCTCAAAAAGACATTATAAGCGGTTCGTTGACCTCGTTTGCCTCATCTACCCTATCCCAACTACCTTTTATTGGGGCTTTTTGGCTAACGGCGACTGGCACAGTACCGATAATTTCCGCCACTATTCCAAATGGAATTGTCGGAGCCGGAGCCCATATTGATTTAGATGTGGCTCACAGTCTTGATTTTATTTTGAACGCTACCACCTCATCTTTTACAAATAGTTCCGCCAGTAGCACCCAAACCTTTTATCAAATCACTTCCTATTACTGGAATATCATAATTTATCTCGCTCTGGCTTTTTATATTCTTTCCCGATTATTAAGTAGTCATTTATTCGGTGGTATTGGTGTTATCGGTAGCTCCAGTGCTTCTCGTCCAAAGCACTTTGATATTAATGATCCCCAGAAAAAAGCCATGAGGGATAATTTTAATTAATATGATATTCGTATTTCTTTTGAATTTTATTCTTGTCGGTCTAACTGCTATTTTAGGAACTTTGGCGTTTCTGATTAATTCCTTGCCGTTTGTCTCAAACATTAATAATGCTTTTACCCAGATGATAGGGGTATTTAAGGCAATTTTTGCCACTATCCCCTATCTATCGGTCGTCTGGTCAGCTTTTCTTTGGCTCATCACCTTTGAAATAGCTTTATGGGTAATCAAAATGGTTTTTGGTTCCCATACACCGACAAGCATTAATTAAGTTATGAGTAATTTACCAAACATAAATTCAGCAATAACCGGCATAGGCGTGATAACAATAATAATTATCTTTTATTTAATAATTAATAAAAATCGCAATGGAAAAAATTGATATTAATGACGACTTGCAGACGAAAATTGAACCAATGGGAGAAGAATTTGATAAGTCTCTCAAAATGGAAGGCTACTGGATTTCCCTATCCAAAGCCATAGAATACCGAGATTTTGACTATATGTGGCGAAAAATGTGGGCAATGTATTATCTCCTACACCCACAAAAGGCTAAGGAAAACAAAAAACGAGAGCAAGAATATTTTAACTCACAAAAGAAATGATTTACAGAATAGAAAAATTTTGTGATGGCTACAAGTGTATAGTGTCCAATACTTTAGTACCGGAACTAGTTTTTTACGCCCGAACTAGGAGTACAGTTATTAAAATGGCAACAAGGTTCGTCTTTAAAAAAACTTACAAGGAAGTCTGTGAACAAATAGAAATTCAGGAAAGAGATAATAAGGGCTACTCTTTTTAACAGCACTTCATGTTATTAAAACAATTCCCCTTACAA
>Ga0118677_10007351_pt1 | contig 18215 bp, 8 predicted proteins | sample AliMusrvi5mmetaG_FD_86154 | JGI IMG/M metagenome (GOLD analysis project Ga0118677, IMG submission 86154) | reverse complement strand
CCAAGATATCGCCGCTTGCGCCAACCGATCACGCGTAAGGATGTGGTGAAGACCTTTCACCCAAAACCCGCAAGATCATTGGCATTCCCGCGCGCCGCAGGCGCCAGTTGAGAAAGTCGGGTTAGTGTAGCGTCCCCGAAATAACGAGACACAGCCGGGGGCCGTTGACGACGTTTCTTGCGCCAACCCTGCACTTGTCCACGCACCGACACGGCCGCGACGGCGCGCGGCCCTCCAGTTGTTGGATGAACGGGCGGTTGATCTTTTCGCTGGAGGGCGGCGCGCCGTCGCCGCCGTTCTTCGTCGATTTCGATTGCGAAAAATGCGACGCATATGCATCGCATCCAACAGCGGAACGATCTACGTCCGACAGGCTGCTAGAGGTAATCCCTGTTGATTCGCCAACCCACGTAGACGCCCACGATGCTGCCGATGCCGCTCAGCACGAAACCCGCGATGAAGCCAACCTTGGCGCCGATCCACCAGCCAGCCCAGCCCAGCACGGTCATGCCGATGAAGATGCAGAGTTTGCTCATGTGAACGGCTATTTTCCCGCGCGTGGGAGCGTGATGTCCTGCACCGACCACGGCACGGTGAATGGCTTGCTGGTGGTGAACAGTTCGACCTTGAACTGCAGTTTTTCCGGCCACTGGTCGCCTTCCGCGGGGCGCAGCGTCTTGGTGCAATACCCCTGCCAGCCGCTCAGTTGGAAATCCGAGACTTTGTAAGGCTGGCCATCAGGGGTCAGAACATGGACTGCTTTGACCGTGGCCGGGTCTCCTTTGAACTTGAGATGCAGCCAGCCGTTTTCGGCCTGCTCGACTTCCGCTTCCAGCGCCGCGCCCTTGGCGCCTTTTTTGATCTCGATGGTCCCCAAGTCCACGGTCTTGGAGCCGGACCCCACGGTGTATACCAGCGTGCCGGCCATCCGGCCGATATTCGCCAGATCGGGCGGCAGGGCGCAGGAGATGCTGCCGGACGTCTTATCCTGCGAGAGGTTGCCGTTGCAGGAAAGGTCCTTGTCGGCGACGGCCTTGCCGCTTGCGTCGGTGAGTTTGGTGATCTCCACCTTGCCGATCGAGGTGACCACACCGTCGAAAACGACCGACAGGTTGACCGTGGTGTTGGCGTTGTCATCCTCGTTCTCCGGGAAGGAACGGTCGACGGATTTTACGCGCACGCTCTTGATGATTCCGTTGCCGGCTGGCGCCGCGGCAGCCGCGCCGCCCTCATCCGATGCATCCTGCGCGTCGACGCCCGCCTTTGCGCGCAGCGCGGCGAACGACGTTTTGGCGGCGGCAACTTCCTTCGCGTAATCGAACAACGGCGCGGCGGATTCGATTTCCACGGCAGGTCCATGCAGCGGATCGAAGCCGAATTGCTTGGAGAAGTATTTCATCAGCGCTTCGCTGTCCTTCAGTTCTACCTGGCCTGCGAGCGCGGTCAATTCCGCATCGCTCTTGGCAAAGAGGTCATCCATGGCCTTGAGAAGCTTGCCGCCATCGAAGGTGAAGGAGTAGCCATCCTTGGTTTGCGTGAACCCCTGTACGGATTTGGCCGGTTTCGGCGCGATGATCGTGTACGAGTGGACATCGTTGCCGATGACCACACTCAGCAGGGGGCGCGTGTACTTCCAGCCGGTACGGGCACGACGGACGGATTGCTGCAGCGTTTCCTGGGCCTTGGACTGGGTGTTGTCGTCGGAGATTTTCGCCTTGCACTTCGCGTCCTGGTTCTGGAGCACGGCGATGCGGTATCCCCTGTCGGTTTTCTGGTAGTCCAGCCGGACGCTGCCGCTGTTGGCGCCGCCGGACAGCGAGCCGATCGTGACCTTGGTCAGGTCGCGGAAGTAGGCGGTGCCCTTGAACAGGATGAGTCCGTCGGGCGTGGCGGTGCAACTGACGCCCGACCAGGCTTCCACGCCGGTGCTTTTGCCGAGCACATTCTTGAGCGCATCGGCGACTTTCTGGTCGTCCGTTTTTGTCTTGCCGTGGCCGGGACCGGACATCTCGGGCATTTCGATATCCAGCGGGAACGTGGCCGTGTATTGGAGTTTGCCCGTGCCATCCGGGTTGATGGAGAGCACGGTCTGGGTTTGCTCGCATCCGGCCAGGACAAGCAGGCCGAGCGCGGCGAGCGGAGCGAAGAGATGGCGTGCGTTCATGGCGCGCATGATCGCCAACGTGGGCAGGTAACGCAAGGGGAATGTGCCACAAACAAAAGGCGGCGGGTGTCATCACCCGCCGCCCCAAAAGGAAATGCGCAGCATTTCCTTACATGACGAACAGCATTTCGGCATAGGACGGCAGCGGCCAGAGGCGGTCCGGCACCAGGTTCTCCAGCGTGTCCACGGCCTTGCGCATGGCAACCATGCCTTCGAGCGTGGCATCGGCGCCGTGAGCTTGGATGGCCTTGTCCAGTTTTGCGGAAACCCCATTCAGTTCCTCGGCGAGCGAGGCGACTTCCTTGATTGTGGCGGGGATACCGCCGGTGACGCCCTTGGGCAGGGCGGCCTGTGCGGACCCGAGTTCGGCCAGGTAACGGTAGGCCGCCGGGAGGATCATCGTGCGGGCGATGCGTAGCGCGCAGAGTCCTTCGAGCGACACAACCTGGTGATACGTGTGCAGGTACACTTCGTACCGCGACTTGGTCTCGCGGGCGCTGAACACGCCATACTTCTCGAAGAGCGCGATGGTCTTCTTGTCCTCCAGCGTCGCCAGGGCTTCCGGCGTCTTGGTGAGGTTGGGCAACCCGCGCTTGGCGGCCTCGGCCTTCCACTCGTCGGTGTAGTTGTCGCCGTCGAAGAGGATCCGCTTGTGCTTGCGGATGATCCCTTGCAGCACGCCCTGCAGCACGGCGTTCAAGTCCTTCTTGCTCTCGGCCATCCGGGCCTCGATCTCCGTGCAGAGTTCGTCGATGGCCCAGGCGGTGATCGTGTTGAGCACGACGTTCGCACCGGCGCAGCTCTGGTTGGAGCCGACCGCGCGGAACTCGAACTTGTTGCCCGTGAAGGCCATGGGCGACGTGCGGTTGCGGTCGGTCGCGTCGCGCGGCAGCCGCGGCAGCGTGGTGACGCCGATTTCGATGTGGCCGCCGGGCTTGGAACTCTTGGCGCCGCCCTTTTCGATCTGGCCGATGATGTCCGTGAGCTGTTCGCCCAGGAAGATCGAGATGATGGCGGGCGGGGCCTCGTTGGCGCCGAGGCGGTGGTCATTGCCGGCGGAGGCCACGGCCATGCGCAGCAGCGCGGCGTGCGTGTCCACGGCCTTCATGATCACGCACAGCATGGCGAGGAACTTGGCATTATCGTGCGGCGTGCTGCCGGGCGTGAGCCAGTTCTTGCCATCCGGCCCGACAACGGACCAGTTGTTGTGCTTGCCCGATCCGTTGACGCCGGCGAATGGTTTCTCGTGCAGCAGGCAGACGAGTCCATGGCGCTCCGCGACTTCCTGCAGCACTTGCATCGTGATCACGTTGTGGTCCACGGCCAGGTTCTGCTCCTCGAAAATCGGGGCAAGTTCGAACTGCGCCGGGCTGACTTCATTGTGCTGGGTGCGGGCCGGCACGCCGAGCTTCCACAACTCGCGGTTCACCTCGTCCATGAACGCCATGATGCGGGGCTTGATGTGACCGAAATAGTGGTCTTCCATCTGCTGGTGGCGGGCCGGGCGGCTGCCGAAGAGCGTACGGCCGGTTTGCAGCAGGTCCAGGCGCTTCTCGAAGAACTTGCGGTCGATCAGGAAGTATTCCTGTTCCGGGCCGAGCGTGGCGAAGGGGCGCGAAACGTCCTTGATGCCGAAAATCTTGCCCATGCGCGTGAGCTGCGTGGCCAGCGCATGCTGCGAGCGGAGCAGGCCGGTCTTCTTGTCCAGCGCTTCGCCATGCCAGCCGCAGAACACGGTGGGGATGACAAGCACGCAACCGCCCTTGGGGTTTTCGCGCACAAACGCGGGACTGGTGGGATCCCAGGCCGTATAGCCGCGGGCCTCGAACGTGGCGCGCAGTCCGCCCGACGGGAAGCTGGAAGCGTCCGGCTCGCCCTGGATCAGTTCCTTGCCGGAGAAAGTCGCCACTGCGCCGCCTTCGCGGTCCGGCATGAGGAATGCCTCATGCTTTTCGGCCGCGACGCCGGTGAGCGGTTGGAAGAGATGCGTGAAGTGGGTGGCGCCCTTTTCCAGCGCCCATGTTTTCATGGCGTCCGCCACTTCGTCGGCGATGGTGTGGTCCAGCGCTTCGCCCTTGACGATGGTCGAAACGAGTTTCTGGTAGGCATTTTCGGAGAGGTAGTTGCGCATCGTCTTCAGACTGAAGACGTTTTCGCCGTATTGGCCGAGTTTGGAAGTGCCACAGGTGCAGGTTGTGCTCATCGCTTTGATTCCTTTCGGGACGGACTCCAAGTTCAAAAAATCAACCATTTCAATAATAGCAGCAGGCATGCCAAAGCGCCACTGCAACTGTAAGGTAATACTTCGGCGATGGGGGGCGGACCTTGCGGTGAACGAAGTCGACCCGTCCCGCCGATCCGAAAGATCCGGAGAAAAGGCGTGAAATCAGCCTTTTATCCGCACTTCTTTACACGCGGCACAAGGCTGCGGGTCGCGGCCATTCAGTTGACGGCGTGCATTTGAGGCAACCGACGAATATGCGCATTGCGCTCGGAGCAAGACACAAAAATGTTTTGTTCAAAAGAATGGCGCGCCAAATATGTCATTGGCTGGCGGGGTTAACACCGTCAAATCAGTCTCATACTTTCGGAAGTATGAGACTACCAATCCTTCAAAAAACACTTCGGGATTGAGTGGCTCCGCCGTATTCTTTAAGTCTTGGTCTTTTGTGCCGAGGCTAGTCCGTGCGGCATCGGCGGTGGCACCGGTAGGATGGCGCAATTACGGAAACCGGCCTCGGTGAGCCAGCCCAAAATCTCCTCGTCGGAAAAGACCCAGCCGTGGTCGGTTGTGAGCGCCATGTTGACGGCGAAAAGTGCGGAAAAAACCGGCTGCGTATGCGTGGCGTCGGTCATCAGGTCGAGGATGAAGACGCGTCCGCCGGGACGCAATGCGGCATACGCACGCGCAAGAATAGCTCGGATGGCGTCTGGAGATTCCTGATGGAGCGCCCCGAAAATGGTGACGGCATCCATGTTGCCGGGGAAGGGCGTGGTGTGATAGTCGCCGGGCAGCGTACGCACGCGGTCGGACATGCCCGCGTGTGCGATCAGCTCTTTCGCAACCTCCACAACCGGCGGCAGATCGAGCACGGTGCACGACAGTCCGGGGTTTGCCTGGGCCATGAGCACCGCGTAGGTGCCGGGGCCGCCCGCCAGGTCGAGCAGGTGGCGGCATCCGGCCAGATCGAGCATGGGCACCACGGCGCGGCCGATTCCCAGCGCGCGGCCGTGCATGGCGAGCACAAAGCGCCGTGTGCGTTCCGCATCTTCGCCGAGATGCAGCGCGGGCGGTTCAACCGGCCGGCCGGTGCGCACGAATTCCGGCAGGCGCCCCCAGGCGGGGTAGACATCGCGGTTATAACGGATGGCGCGGGTGAGGTCGTGCGGCGCGCCGGGGACCAGCGTGCTGGCGGCGGCCGGGGAATTGACATAGCGCTCGCCGTCCTTGATCAGCAAGCCCAGCGCGGCGCAGGCGTCGAGCAACAGGCGCGTGCCGCGGACCGACAAGTGGCCGCGCGCGGCAATTTCGCCGGCGGTGGCGCCGCCTGCTTCCTGCACGAGGCCGAAGACGCCGGATTCGATGGCGGCAAAGAGCGTAGCAGATTCGTAATACGCGCTGGCCATCTGCACGATGGCATTGGGGGTCAAAGGAGTCTGACTGTTCATGGAATGCTCCCGCGGTTGGTTGACGCGCATGCAGAGGCATGATGACCGACGGATGCACGTCGATGCAAGCGCAAGCGCGGGGAAATGTACGGTAGTTGCAAAAAACGAACACGGACACTGCCGAGTGACAATGCCCGCGTTGTTTCTGCATCCGGCGCGATTCTATTCCGTGATGTAGTCCGGATACTTGAAGGTTTTCCCCTCGTAGTTTTCGATGAGGAGGTCCTTTCCTTCACGGCCCGTCACAAAGTCAGGCGTGATGGGAATCTTGCCGCCGCCGCCCGGGGCGTCGATCACGTAGGTCGGCACCGCATAGCCGGTGGTGTGGCCGCGCAGGCCGCGAATGATCTCCAGTCCCTTGGACACGGGCGTACGGAAGTGACCGGATCCCGTGATTGGGTCGCACTGGTAGATGTAATACGGGCGGACCCGCATTTTCATCAGGCCGTGCATCAACGCTTTCATGGTCGGCACGTTGTCGTTGACCCCGTTCAGCAGCACCGTCTGCGATCCCAACGGGATGCCGGCGTCGGCCAGCAGGTTGCAGGCTCGCTCCGTCTCGTAGCAGCACTCATCCGGGTGGGTGAAGTGCAGGCTGATCCAGAGCGGATGGTACTTGCGGAGCATGCGGACGAGTTGCGGGGTTACGCGCTGCGGCAGGACTGCCGGCACCTTGGTGCCCATGCGGATGATTTCAATGTGCGGGATGGCCCGCAAGCTCGACAGGATCCACTCCAGTTTTTCGTCGCTCAGGGTGAGCGGATCGCCGCCCGAGATCAGCACATCACGGATCTGGGGTGAGTTTCGGATGTACTCGAAGGCGGCTTCCAGCCGTTCATGCGACGGCGACAGGTCGCCCTGGCCCACCAGACGCGAACGCGTGCAGTAGCGGCAGTAGGTCGAACAGAAGTCCGTCACCAGCAGCAGCACGCGGTCCGGGTAGCGGTGAACCAGCCCATGCACGGGGCTCTGGTGCTCCTCGCCCAACGGATCCTCGGCCTCGCCCGGGCATTTCACCATCTCGTAGACGGTCGGGATGACGGTCCGGCGGATGGGCTGCTCGGGGTCGTGCGGCGACACCAGCCCCATGTAGTGCGGGGTGATGGAGGCGGGGAGCAGATCGCCATGTTGCTCCAGCGCCTTCTCCTCCTCGGGGGAAAGCACGAGCATGCGGCGGAGCTGTTCGAGCGTGCGGATGCGGTTGCGGAGCTGCCACTGCCAATCGGCCCAGTTCTGGTCCGTCGCCTCGGGGAAAAAGACCTTCCGGAAGGCGCGCGACTTGGGATTCATCCGCATGACGCGGGGTCGTGCGGTTTCGACCGGGAGGGTGGAAAACAGCGACGGAGCAAGGTCCGTCACCGTGGTGGTGGTAGGCGAGAAGAATTTCGCGATACTACTCGGAGGTTCGTCTTCCTGGTCTCCCAGGCCGACGAACGTCTCCTCTGGTTGGTGCTGCGACGCAGCGTTCACTTCATACTCCTGTTTGGGTGACGCGTTGCGGGCCTGGCGCCGCGTCTGAATGCGCCAACGGCCAAGCGCACGACAAAAGAGCGCTTGGCCGCGTCCGTCTCGACGGAACGTCGAATCTGACTGGACATATGCTTGTCTGAGTTCATGCAGCGTCGTGAGCGTCCCCCAAGGGAGCGCCATTTCCGGCGCTACGCCCCTCATGATAGGCGTGGGCGCCGGAAAACCGACAAGAAGCCCTTTCGTTACGTAACGCTAATAAACCTATGGCGATGGGATGTCAAGCGGGTTTCTTGAAAAGCTTCCGCTAGCAACTTCAATGGCCATGACATTCCCCGGTCCGGACACGGATGAACGATCGCGCGGTTTGGTGTCGTCTGCGAGAGAAAAAAATCGATAAATTTCCGGGGATATTCGATACAAAAAAACCCCCTTGCATTAATTTATATCCTGTGATAGAAATTTTCCATTCCTTTGAAAAGGCTACGTGACGCATGCCTGCGTGTGCAGGCGGAAAGGGCGAACCAAATGAAAACGCAATTGTCCCACTTCAGGCACTTTACTTGGGCGCATCTGGTTGCTGTGCTGCTGAGTGGAGCCGCTTTCGCACAAGGTGCGGTCATTGAAGCGGTGCCACAACTGACGAACTATACGCTCACGGTCAGTATCGTCGGGACAGGGACCGGCACGGTCAGCCGGAGTCCCTCGGCAACCACCTACGCCAGCGGCACGGTGGTCACGTTGACGGCCACGCCGGCGGCGGGAAGCGGTTTCGACAGTTGGTCCGGCGCCGCCGCGGGCACGAACAAGAGCGTGAAGGTGACCATCACGAGCAACACGGTTGTCACTGCGATATTTACTGCCTACACCCTTAGAGTCATCCCGGCAGGGACAGGGACCGGCACGGTCAGCAAGACTCCTTCCGCTGCGACCTATGCCAGCGGCACGGTGGTCACGTTGACAGCCACGCCGGCGGCGGGGAGCGGTTTTGACAGTTGGTCGGGCGGCGCCACGGGCACGAACAAGATTGTGAAGGTGACCATCACGAGCAACACGGCTGTTACGGCGACGTTTACTGCTTACACCCTTACGGTCACCAAGGCAGGGACTGGTACCGGCACGGTCAGCATTACCCCTTCAAACCGCACCTACGCCAGCGGCACGGTGGTCACGTTGACGGCCACGCCGGCGGTGGGGAGCGGTTTCGCCAGTTGGGCGGGCGACGCCACGGGCACGAACAAGATTGTGAAGATCACTATTGTTGCGAACACCGCGGTTACGGCGAATTTTGCGGACAAGCAGCTTCCCACGGTGAAAATCGTTGCGCCAACCGTGGGTCAGAAAATTATTACGAACCTGCCGTTCACGGTGAGCGGGACGGCGGCTGACAATATGGGTGTGGCATCGGTCTGGGTGCAGGTGAACAGCGCCGGCTGGACGCAGGCGGTGGGCACAACCAGTTGGAGTCTGCCGATGCAGTTGACGCCGGGGCCGAACACGGTGCAGGCGTGCAGTCAGGATGCGGCGGGGAATACTTCGTTGATCGCCCGCGTTGTTTGCACGAATTTTGTGATGGGGATGCTGACCGTGCAGACGAATGGCCAGGGATCGGTAGCCGCGACAGGTGTGCCGCAGGTGGGGCTGCCGTATACGCTGACCGCCACGCCGGCGGCGGGGTGGGGATTTGTCAGTTGGACGGACAGCATGGACGGCTTGCTCGCCACCAACCGGACATGGACTTTCAGTATGCCATCCAACCTGATGGTCACGGCAAATTTCCGCAGTGCCGCATCGCTGTCAGCAGATGGAGTCTCCGCGCTGTCAAAATTCTTCAACGATGCTGAAGCTCAGGCGTTAGACCCGACCTTGTTGGCTTCCGCCCTGACAAACTTCGGGTTGGCGGTTGGCATCGATCCGGGCAATTATACGAATCGGATCTGCAACGCCATGGCGCTCCTGCTGAACGTGATCAACAATCCGGCTTTGCGCAGCCAGGCGGAGGCGTATGGCGTGAATCTGGACAATCTGCTGGCGCCGACCTGCAACTTCCCGTCCAGCGGGGCTCCGTCGATTGATGCATCCATCGATGTGTTTGCGGCGTCCGTGCTGCCGGTGATGAATCAAATCACCAATCTGCTGTCCGTGCCTGCGACCTGGACCGGGACGGTGGAGTTTTCGCCCACCGATTTTCCGGCCTTGCAGGAGTCGGTCTGGATGGATGCCGGCGACGTGACGGCACTGAAGGCGGCCTGCGAATGGTTCAAGGCTTACATCGAACTTCTGCAGGCGTACAATCTGAACTTGGATATTTATCATTTGCGGGATCCGGTGCTGTCCGTGTCGCGGACCATCAGCATCGACGGCAACAAAGCCGACTGGTCCGGCGTTCCCGTGTCGCTGGTGGACTACCATGGCGCGGTCACCCAGAAAATGTATCTTGCCACGGATGGAGGACGTATTGCCCTACTGGTGGACAGCACGATTCCCTATGCGAACACGGATCTTTCCTTTTCGTTCTATTTCCGGCTTAGCGTGATCGACAACCCATTTTCCGACGATAGCCGCGAGGTTGGAATCTACGTTTCCGGCTCTGGCGGGAAGGTGACCGGCATGGATATTGCAAGCACCGACGAGGATATCGACTTGTCGTTGTCTTCGGACGAGCTTGCCACGGATGCGGCCGTCAGCGGCGGCGTGCTGGAAATCGAAATCCCCTTGCTGGATGGTATTGACGCCACATCGCAACTCACGCTGGCTAATGTGGGGATGTCTGCAAATAACGGCAGTGACTTTTGGTATTACAGTTCAGTCAAGGAACCGTCCGACGTGCCGCTTTCAGTCCTGCGCGCCAACAACACCGAGTTCCTCTCCAGCGTGCGCAACAGCGGCAGCCTGGCCGGCGCGAAAACGGACCTGCAAGGGGCCGTGGCGGACTATCTGAAGGCGGATACGCTGATTGGCAACCGCAGCGTGACCAACGCCGCCTTGCTGCATTTGATCAACATTGACGACGAGAAGGATTCTCGCAGCGCCTTCCGGACGCTGGCCACAGGTATTCAAACCAGCCTGGCCGGCGGGGCGCTGAATCTGAATGTCGACCCGGACATCGAAACTTCCGGCACGGAAGCCGTTGTTCTGGCGAAGCTCTTCCAGACGCCGTCGATTACTACCAACAAACTGCCATTGGGGCTGACGGGAACGTTGCAACATCCGAGTTGGACAACCTTCCCCGATCCGACGTTCAACGGCATTCTGCCGAATTTGACCAACGCGAAACTCGACAAATTCCTTCGTTGGGACTCTCTGCCGCTCGTGGCGCCCGCGACCCTGTCCGGACGAATCGTCGATGTATCGGATGACAAAGGCGATGGTTGGCAAATGTATTTTGGCGCCAGCACCTTTGTGCAGAGCGGGGACTGGTATGGGTCGAGTCCGGCCCAAGTGGGCAGTTATACGTACACTAAGACGGGAACCACTACCGGCCGTATGGTGCTGACCGTTACGGCACCGCCTGCGTGCGTGGGATCCTCGGCGATCACGTGCACGTTTACCAGCAACAACCACCACAACGGCACGTGGGCCGATGCGGATGGCCACTCCGGATCCTTCAGCACGGAGATTCAAAACAATGTGGCGCCAACAACCATTGCCGGCATGAACGTGCAAGTTGACTCACCCACCGGGCCGGGTCAACTCGTCTTTAACAGCAATGGCACCTGGATGCAGATTGGCATGGGCGGCATGGAAGACTGGGGAACGTATACCTATGCCAAGGATGCGCCTGCCGGCGCCATGCTGGTATCGAAGGATCGCGATAGTACGCACTATACGATGCTGACGTTTGACGGGACCGACGTTCTGACGTTTAATCAAAACAGCGGGGAAATGTACATCAGCAACGCCGATAGCTCGGAACTTGGACAGGGCTATTTCCAAGGTGTCACCAACATGACCGTGACCAGTTCCGGGTTCAGCAATGGCGGTACGATTCCGGCAACGTACGCGTACACGAATGCCAATGTCTCGCCGCCGCTGGCGTGGAAAGCTGTGCCGCCGGGAACGCAGAGTTTCGCGTTGCTGGCTGATGATCTGGACGCCAACTCGTCGCTCTGGTTGGTGTACAATCTCCCGGCCACAACAACCAACCTGACGCAGAACCAGGGACTGTTTGCCACGCTTGCCAACGGGGCGATACAGGGGATTAATGACAACGGCGACAGCTATTATGACGGACCCAATCCCCCATCCGGGGAGAAGCACCACTACGCCTTCATGGTCCTTGCCTTGGATACGATGCTCGATGACTCCATGTTCTTTGATCCGGCGAATGTCCACCAGAACGACCTGGAGAACGCCATGGACGGGCATGTGCTGGGGTTTGGTGTGCTGACCGGCACGTACACAGGTTCGGCCATGCCAAAAGCACGCAGGCTGGGTGTATTGACCGGCAAATAAACGGCCTTGTTTTTGCCAGCCCGCAACCGGTTCCGGTTGCGGGCTTTTTTGCATTCAGCCGAATTTAAACGCTGGATACAAAAACGCACACACGCTATAGTAACGACATGGTTGCCGGTAATATGCGACATGCGCTGGGGGCGATTCTGCTCGCAGGATTGCTGGGCGCATGCGGGGGCGCCGGACAGGCGGCAGACGGTCCTGTCGCAGGCAGGAAAGCGCTTTTAGGAGGCAACACGCTCGGATTGCCTCCGCGAGTGGAAAGGCGCATATGCTGCTGGTTGCAAAGCGATTGAATGTGCTGGCGGTGCTTCTGTATGTGGCGATGTCGGCGGCGATTCTCGTGAGCGCGCATCGGACGATCAAGTCCAGTGTCGATTTTGCGTCCACGGATAATTTTGCAGCCCGCCTCGACGCGATCACCGAGCAACTCGGGATCGAGGATGCCCAACTGAATGCAACGGGCATGATTGAAGCGTACGGACAGCAATTCAGGGAAAATGCGGTCTCGCAATTTCTCGGCAAGTATCGCGCCGGCGGCAATCTGCGGAGCCGCCCGTTCATCCTTGATCGCGACGGGGGGGTCGTTGCGCACGCCAGCGAGTCGCCCGGTTCGAAGCTGTTTGTTCGATCCGGTCTGGCCGCCAGAATGTGGGCTGCGAAAAATGGCGAGCTGTACTATACCGACCACGGCGTTGGCATGTGGGTGATTTTCCGGTCGTTCGAAAAATGGGGCTGGATCGTGGCTTACGACATGCCGACGAGCGTGAAATACGCAGATGTGCGCAGGCAGGATCTCCGCATGGGCGTCATTATTCTGCTCATGTCCCTGTTTTCCATCGCCATTGCCAGTTGGATGATCCAGCGCGAAGTGGTGGCGCCTGTTCGCGAGGTGAACCGCAAACTCCAGGAGGCCACTGTCCGCGCCACCGAGTTGGCCGGACAGGCCGAGTTGGCCAACCGGACCAAGAGCGAGTTTCTCGCCAACATGAGCCACGAAATTCGCACGCCCATGAACGCTGTGGTTGGCATGACCGGCTTGCTGCTGGATACGCCGCTCAGCCCCGAGCAGCGCGAATTTGTCGAAACGATCCGCGGCAGCGGCGACATCTTGCTCTCCACCATCAACGACATCTTGGACTTTTCGAAGATTGAAGCCGGCAAAATGGAACTGGAGACGGAGGACTTCGATCTGATTGGCGTCGTGGAAGGGCTGTTCGATCTCCTGGCCGAGAGCGTATCCGCCAAGAAGATCGAGTTGTTGTGGACATTCGATCCTGATACGCCTCGACGGCTGAACGGCGATGCCGGGCGGTTGCGCCACATTTTGCTGAATTTGCTGAGCAATGCCGTCAAATTCACGGAAAAGGGGCAGGTGATCCTGAACGTTTCGTGCGAGCGGCGCGAAGCGAACGCCCTTTGTATCCGGTTTGCGGTGGTCGATTCCGGCATTGGCATTGCCCCGGAAGCGCAATCCCGGCTGTTCGAGGCGTTTTCGCAGATCGACAATTCATCTTCCCGGCACTACGGCGGAACCGGTCTCGGCCTGGCCATCTGCAAACGGTTGGTACATCTGATGGGCGGAACGATCGGCGTGCAGAGCCAGGTGGGCGCGGGATCCACGTTCTGGTTTACGCTGCCTTTCGGCGTGGCGTCCTCCACCGGGGCGGAGAAAACCACGACCTGGGAAAATTTCAAGAAAACACGGGTGCTGGTAGTGGATGACCTTTCGGTGAACCGGAAGATTCTCAGCCACCAGTTCCGGTCGTGGAACATGGAACCCGACATGGCGGAGAGCGCCGCGCAGGCGCTGGACCTGCTGCGTTGCGGCGCGGCGGAGGGACGGCCATTTTCGGTCGCGCTGGTTGACCGCGCCATGTCGGGAACCGACGGGTTTGCTCTGGCCCGCCAGATTCGGGCGACGCCGGATCTACGCGGGCTGCCGTTGATTCTGATCACTTCGCTGGGGCAGCATGAGACCAGCGAACAGCTGCGGCAGGATGGTTTTGCGTGCTGCCTGGTCAAACCGATCAAGCCGTCCCAATTGATGGATGCGCTGGTGAATGTTTTGGGCGGATCGTCGGCCGCCGCCGCGCAGCCGCCCGCCAACCGGCCCGCAGCATCCGATCCGCCGCCACGACATGCGGAGCGCATTCTGCTGGTGGAAGACAATCCGGTGAACCAGAAGGTGGCGGTGAACCAACTGCGTAAATTGGGATACGTGGCGGATGTGGCCGGCAATGGGTTGGAGGCACTGGACATGTTCCGCCGGATCCGCTATCAACTGATCCTGATGGACTGCCAGATGCCGGAAATGGACGGCTACGAAGCTGCCGCCGAGATTCGCCGACGTGAAACGCATGGTCGGCACACGCCCATTCTGGCGATGACTGCGCACGCGCTCAAAGGTGATCGGGAAAAGTGTATTGCGGCCGGGATGGACGATTATATTGCCAAACCGGTTCGCCCGCAGGAACTGGCCGCCAAACTCGCGCAATGGATCAGGCTCAAGGATGCCGCTGTCAACCCTTGATGTGAGCCGGTCGCGCCCGGAAGGAGCATGCATGTGAGCGACGCATTTGTTACGAACCAGATGGATTACATGTTTTTCCTGTCAGGACTGGCTTTCGTGGTTCTGGCGGCGGTTTGTTTCATCCTGCGGCGGATGCCCGGGCCGCCGCTGCCATGGATCCGGCTGGCCTGGTTTGGCATTTTGTTCGGGTTGAACGAATGGACCGAGGCGGCGAAGCTGGGGTTGGGCGACGAGCCGTTTCTTGCGTCCGCGCATTCCGTGCTGCTGGCCGGCGCCGTTCTGCTCCTGATGTGGTTTTCCTGCGGCGGCCTGGTGGAGCGGCTTTTCCCGTCGCGTGTGCTGGCCAGACTGTTCTGGTTTTTCCCCATCGGCATTCTGGTGCTGGTAATGTATCTTGGCGGAGTGGAAGAATATGAATTGGCCGTATTTTTCTTCCTGGCTGCGAGCACCACGTACTCCTCGTTGACGGTGTGGAATTCCGCGCGATCCTCGAAGGCCGCGCGGAGCGCGATTGTACTTGCCGCCGTCAGCATGGTGCTCCTGGCCATCACCCTCCTGGCATCGGCGCCGAAAGGGGCCGTCTTTCCTGCGACAGTCTTGAATCGGGAGACATTCCTTGCGGTTGCGGGCTTTCCATCGGCATGCGCGCTGGCGGTCCTTGCCATTCTATTGGGCGCCTCGTTGTGGGAATGCTACCAATATTTGGAACGGGCGCATGCCGGCGCGTTCCTGCCGAAAGTCGTGACCTCTTTCGGATGGCAAATGACACTTGCATTGATCATTCTGGCGGCCGGTGGTTGGGTGGTGACCGAGCAAGTTGGCAGGCGGGAAGAACGGGCACTCGACGCGCACATTCTTTCTCGCGCAACGGTTGTGGCGAACGCCCTCGAAGGCAATCTGGCACAGAAACTCACCGGCACGGCAGCCGATGCGCAACTGCCGGAATACCAGCAGTTACGTCGGCAATTGACGCGGATTCAACACGCCAGTCCGGATATCCATCGCGTCTATCTCTACGGCCTGCGGTCTGGCAAAATCGTCAACTATGTTGCATCGGAGGTAGGGCGCCCGGACGACGAGATGGCTCCGGGTGACGTGTATGCCCGTGAGCCGGATGCGGCAGACGCGAATTTTTTTCGTGACAGTATTGCCTATGTCTCTGCACCCTACACGGACAAATGGGGCGCATGGGTCTCTGCGGTGGTCGGATTTTCCGGTTCGGATTTTTCCTTTGCGCCGGTTCGGATCGGGCTCGGCATGGACTTGTCCGCGCGAGATGTCCGGCGTGTGGTGGCCGCCAGCCGGCTGATTGCGATTCTCATGTCCGTCTTTGCGTCCGTGCTCCTGATCAACCTGTTTATTTTTCGTCGGAACTGGTGGGAACGCACACGGCAATCGGTGCTGCACCAGGGAGTGCTGCTGCACCTCTCCCGACAGGAACACGCTGATTTTCACGCCGCACTGGAGCGCATGACGCAGGCGGCAGCCGCGACGCTGCAAGTCGGGCGGTTGAGCGTATGGCGGTTTACGGAGGACCGCTCGGATGTCGTATGCGTGGATGTTTATGACCTGTCCGCAAACTGCCATGTGCGGGGAATCCGGCTGGCGGCGGCGAACTGCGCGCGATTTTTCGAATCGTTGGAACGGGAGCGAACGCTGGCCGTCAGTGCTGCACAAACCGATCCGCGAACCGCGGAACTGGCGGCGGACTACCTGAAGCCTCGTGGCGTCGTTTCCACCCTGGGCGCTCTGGTTCTGCGCAACGGCGGGTCCGTGGGCGTCGTACTGGCCGAACAAATCGGGTGCAAGCGGTGGTGGACGATCGAGGAGCGGGAATTTGCCACGGCGCTCGCCGAGATGGTCACGCTGTTGATCGAGGCGGATGAGCGGCGGCAGGTTGAAACGCAGAAATTCGAAAGCGAAGAACGGTATCGCCAGATTTTCGAAAAATAGCCTGAAACGATCGTGCTGTTGGATTCCATCGGCCGGGTCGTGGAAATGAACCATCGCGGGATGGAACTGGTCGGTTTTACGGCCAAAACGATCATCGGAAAATCGTTCCAGGACTGGCCGCATCTGTCGCCGGAAAGCAAACGCACGGTCCAGGATAAAATGCGCCAGCGCTTGCAGGGACAGGATGTGCCTCCCTACGAACTGGAATTTTTGGCGCGGAATGGCGAACGTCTGGCGGGTGTGATTTACGCCACCAGCCTGCATGACCAGAACGGACGCCTGACCGGCGTTCTCGTCATGATCGCCGACATTACCGAACGCAAGCGCGCCGAGGACAAGCTGAAGAAGACGCTGGACGAATTGAAGGCGGCGCATGCCGAATTGCAGCAGGCCATCGACCGCGCCAACAGCCTGGCGGTGGCGGCCGAGGCCGCCAACAAGGCCAAAAGCGATTTTTTGGCCAATATGAGCCATGAAATCCGCACGCCCATGAACGCTGTGATCGGGTTGACCGAACTGCTGCTGCAGTCGCCGCTGGCCGACGAACAGAGGGATTATGCGCGGACCATCAGCGCATGCGGTGATTCCCTGCTGACGCTGATCAACGACATTCTCGATTTTTCCAAGATCGAGGCGGGCAAGTTGCACATTGCTTCGGAGGCCTTCGACCTCGGCGATGTGGTGGAGGGGTCGATGCATTTGCTGGCCAAAAAAGCATCCTTGAAGGGCCTGGAGATGCTCGTCGATATCGAAAAGGATGTTCCCTTGGGGCTGCAAGGCGACCCGGAACGATTGCGGCAGGTTCTGTTGAATTTATTGTCGAATGCCGTCAAGTTTGCCGAGCGGGGCGAAGTTATGCTGCGCGTCCGGGTCAAACGGCGGGAGGGTGCTGCAATCTGGCTGTACTTTGAGGTCAGCGACAAGGGCATTGGCATGTCGGCGGATGTGCAGAGCCGTTTGTTCGAGCCGTTCTCGCAGGGCGACGCTTCGGCGGCGCGCAAGTACGGCGGCACGGGGCTGGGCCTTGCTATTTCCCGGCGTCTGGTGGAATTGATGGGCGGGCGCATCGGCGTGCAGAGCGAACCCGGCGCCGGGTCTACCTTCTGGTTCGAGATACCGGCTGTTGGTGTTCCCACGTGGAAGCGCCGGGCGATGCCGGATGTGTCGCTGCTGCGGGGACTGCGCTGCCTGGTTGTGGACGACAACGCGGCGAGTCGCCTCATTCTGGAGAAGCAACTCGCGACCTGGGATATCCCCTGCGACTGCTTTGCGTCGGTGGATGCAGCCCTTGCGGCCGTGCGGCAAAAGATGGCCAGCGGCCTTCCGTACGGCCTGATCCTGACGGACATGCAGATGCCGGGGAAGACGGGTGCGGATATGGTCGCTGCCATCAAAAGCGACCTCTCCATGGCTGCGACGCCGGTGGTCGTTCTAACCTCTCTGGGGTTGGGAAGCGCAATCGAAAACGAGGTGTTGCAGCGTTTTCCGAAGGTGCGCATGGTGCCCAAACCAGTCAAGCAGGCGGTGCTTCTGGATGCGATCATGCGGGTATTGGAACGGCCTGCGCCGACCGGTATCGTGCCGGGGCCGTCCACGTTGGTGATGAAAAATTCGAGCCGGGAAGAACCGGTCAGTTCCATCCGCATTCTGCTGGCCGAGGATAATCTCGTCAATCAGGGCGTGGCCCTGCGGCAACTCAAAAAAATGGGGTATCCGCAGGTCGACGCGGTCTGCAACGGACTGGAGGCGCTGGAAGCGTTGGAGCGTAATTCCTACGCCCTGATCCTCATGGATTGCCAGATGCCGGAAATGGATGGCTATGAGACGTCACGTCGTATTCGACAGCAGGAACAAGGCCGGGAATCTGAGCCAGGCTTCGTTCGCATCCCGATTGTGGCCATGACGGCCCATGCGCTGGAAGGGGATCGTGAAAAGTGTCTGGCAGCCGGTATGGACGACTACCTGGCCAAGCCT
>Ga0118677_10007350_pt1 | contig 18217 bp, 7 predicted proteins | sample AliMusrvi5mmetaG_FD_86154 | JGI IMG/M metagenome (GOLD analysis project Ga0118677, IMG submission 86154) | reverse complement strand
TTAATGGTCAGGGAACTGATCGGCCAAAAATAGTTACAATAGGAACCATAAGCATCTTAGTAACATTATTAAATCCCCCTCTTATGAAAACACATCTGCTATTCACAACCATTCTGGCATTAATCATCTTAAGTTCGCTTCATCTTTCAGCACAGGTCGGAATTAACACCGACGGCAGTCCTCCCGCCGGTTCCGCCATGCTGGATGTTAAATCAGCAAACAAAGGTCTGCTGATCCCCCGGATAGCCCTTACCGGGACCCTGGATGTCACTACGATCGCATCCCCGGCAACAAGTCTGCTTATCTACAATACCGCAACAGCCGGTACGTCTCCCAACAATGTAACTCCAGGCTATTATTACTGGAGCGGCACTTCCTGGACCCGGCTGAGTGTCTTCGCCGGGGGGTCGGGAACAACAAACTATATTCCCAAATGGAGCTCGACCGGTACACTCACCAACTCCCTGCTCTTTGATGACGGGTACGATATCGGAATCGGCACTGCAACACCCTCGGCAAAGCTGGACGTGGCCGGCCGGATAATGCAATCAAATACAGGACAATCGGTATTTATAGGGGAAGGTACCGGGGCGAATGACGACCTGAACAATCGTCAGAATATTTTTATTGGTTACCTGGCAGGGAACAGTAACACAACCGGAAACCTGAACGCGGCCAATGGAGCATTTGCGCTTTCTTCCAACACGACCGGTCAAAATAATGTGGCCACCGGAGCCTATACGCTGAATGCCAACCTGCAGGGGAACAATAACACCGCCACCGGGGTCAGTTCACTCCGTTTCAATAATTACGGTGGGAATAATACTGCAAATGGAGTGAATGTGCTTATGCAGAACCTGACCGGTAATAATAACACGGCCACCGGGGCATATGCACTTACCTCCAACACATCCGGGGAGTATAACTCCGCCTTTGGAGGTATAGCACTTTCTTCCAATAATGGAGGAAAAAACAACACGGCCAATGGATATAATGCGCTTCATGCCAACACAACCGGTTACAATAACACAGCCAATGGAATTAACGTGCTTTCTTCCAACCTAACGGGATATAATAATACAGCGAACGGAGATAGTGCGCTTTCTTCCAACACAACAGGAAGCAACAATGTTTCTCTTGGGTACAGGGCCGATGTAGCTTCCGGTAACCTTGCGAATGCAACCGCAATCGGAGCAAATGCAATTGTTGGTCAGAGCAATTCGATGGTTCTGGGCGGTACAGGAGATTACGCTGTGAATGTTGGAATAGGCACGACGACTCCTTCCGCAAAACTGGATATCGTGGGGGCCATTAAAATCACGGATGGAACCCAGGGTGCAAACAAGATCCTTCTCTCTGATGCCAACGGCCTCGCAAGCTGGCAAACCCCGTCATCAATGTTCTCCCCCTGGTTGCTTACAGGAAATTCAAGTACAGTTCCGGGTACAAATTTTATCGGTACAATCGACAACAATGCCCTGGAATTCCGCACCTATAATGTCGTAAGAACCCGCATTACCACAAAAGGTGCAATTGAGACTTACAGCACGGGACAATCCGTTTTCATCGGAGAAGGTGCCGGGGCGAATGATGACCTGACCTCTAATCAGAATGTATTTGTGGGGTACAATGCAGGAAACATTAATACAGGGGGTGCTCGAAGCACGGCCATTGGGGCATATGCACTTAATTCCAACACAACCGGTAATAATAATACCGCCATTGGCGGATATCCGCTTTCTGCGAACACAACCGGGAGTAGTAATACAGCAACTGCGGTTGGTTCACTATTTAATAACACCAGCGGGGGGAATAACACGGCAAATGGAGTTTATGCGCTTTTAGCCAATACAACCGGCTCCAACAACACGGCCATTGGAGCAAATTCACTTTATTATAATACGAATGGTAATTCTAATACGGCCATTGGATCTCAAGCGCTTAATTCCAATACTACAGGTTGGTCAAATGTAGCTCTCGGCAACAGTTCATTGTTTAAAAACACAATCCGGGGAAACCTTGTGGCCTCGGGCGACTCTGCCTTATATAATAATGGTACCGGGGCAACGGGCATACAGGCTTCAGCAAATACAGCCGCCGGTTCAAAGGCTTTGTATGCAAACACAACCGGCTTGGGAAACACCGCAAATGGGTATAAAGCGTTGTATTCTAACACATCAGGATGGAGCAATGTGGCCCAGGGTCCTCGGTCATTATATAACAATACAGTCAGTGGAAAATTAGTGGCTGTGGGCGACTCTGCATTGTATAACAACGGTACCGGCGCAACCGGGACGCAAGCTTCAGCGAATACGTCTGTTGGTTCAAAGTCATTGTATGCAAACACAACCGGAAGTGATAACACGGCAAATGGACGGGTCGCTCTTTATGCCAACACAACCGGCTCTCAAAATACGGCAGGCGGATCGGGTGCGCTTCAAACAAACACAACCGGAAATTATAATACTGCCCTGGGTTATCATGCCGATGTTGGCTTGAACAACCTGGTGAATGCCACCGCAATAGGAGCAAATGCCGTGGTTAGTCAAAGCAACTCTTTGGTTCTGGGCGGTACAGGAACCTACGCGGTCAAAGTGGGTATCGGCACTGCAACACCCGGTGCAACCCTGGATGTAGCCGGCAGGATACAGCAATCATCATCCATGTCCGGGGTATACCTGGGGGAAGGCGCCGGGGCATCGGAAACTTTGGGCACTGGCACTACTACCAATGTTTTTGTTGGTTATGACGCAGGAAACTATAACACATCGGGAAATCTAACGACGGGAATTGGAACCTTTGCGCTTTATCAAAACACAATTGGACCTAGTAACGCGGCATTTGGGGGCTATGCCCTTGAGTTAAATACAACCGGTCGTGAGAACACTGCAATCGGATGGGCTTCGCTTAACATCAATACAACCGGCTCTTATAATACAGCAATTGGTTATGGTGCCCTATTCTTTAATTCAACCGCAAGGAATAATACTGCAGGAGGATTAAATGCGCTTAAAACCAACGGGACAGGCAAAATGAATACAGCCCTGGGCTATAAGGCAGATGTATCTTCAGATATTCTGTCAAATGTTTCAGTTATCGGAGACAGCATACATGCAACAGCCAGCAACCAGGTAAGACTGGGAAATGAAAATAGTACAAGTTTTTATTGCATGGGCGGTTATGTGGGGCTCGTGGGGGGTACAAAACGTAACCTTTTTGCGGATAACACCGGGAAGATAGGGTACACCTCATCCTCCGGAAGATACAAAGATCGCATTGAGATGATGGAAAACACGGACTGGATCTATAAGCTCAGGCCTGTCAGCTTCACCGACAAAACCGATGAAAGCAAGGCAAAACAGTATGGTCTCATTGCGGAAGAGGTCGAACAGGTAAAACCCGGATTTGTCAGTTATAATAACGACGGAGTGCCGGAAACTGTCTCCTATTCAGCAATGATTGCGCCACTGATCAAGGCATTGCAGGAACAGAAGGCGATAAATGAAAATCGGCAGAAGAAGATTGACCAGCTCAAATTAAAGGTCAGGGAACTGATCGGTCAGAAATAATTAAGATACCTACCATAACTATCCAATCAACATTAAAATACTCCTCCCATGAAAACATATATAAGGTCATTTTTCGTTGCAACGGCAATATTGCTTGCAACAGCATTAAGTACTCAAGCCCAGGTTGCCATCAACACCGACGGAAGTGCACCCGCCAGCTCCGCCATGCTGGATGTTAAATCAGCAAACAAAGGTTTGCTGATCCCGCAGGTTGCCCTTACCGGCACATCCGATGTTGCAACCATCGCATCACCGGCAATAAGTTTATTAGTCTATAATACGGCAACAGCCGGCACATCTCCCAACAATGTTACCCCCGGCTATTACTTCTGGAGCGGCACTGCATGGACCCGGCTGAGTGTCTTTGCAGGGGGTTCGGGAACAACAAACTATATTCCCAAATGGAGCTCAACCGGTACCCTGTACAACTCTCTGCTCTTTGACAATGGGTACAATGTCGGTATCGGTACGGCAACACCCGCAGCAAAGCTGGATGTAGCCGGCCGGATAATTCAGTCAAATACAGGACAATCGATATTTATAGGGGCCGGCACCGGGGCCCATGACGACCTGAACAATCGTCAGAATGTTTTTATTGGTTACCAGTCAGGAAACGGTAACACAACCGGAAACCTCAACACGGCCAATGGAGCATTCGCACTTTCTGTCAACACCACAGGTCAGTATAATGTGGCCAATGGAGCCTATACGCTGAATGCAAACCTGCAGGGGAACAATAACACCGCCACCGGGGTCAGTGCGCTTCGTTCGAATAATTACGGTGTAAACAATACTGCAAATGGCATGAATGCACTTATGCAGAACCTGACCGGTAATAATAATACGGCCACCGGGGCATCTGCGCTTACCTCCAACACATCCGGAGATTACAACACAGCATTTGGAGGTATAGCACTTTCTTCCAACACCGGAGGGGAAAATAACACGGCCAATGGATATAACGCGCTTCATGCAAACACGACCGGTTATAATAACACGGCAAATGGAATTAACGCGCTTTCTTCAAACATAACAGGATATAATAATACAGCGAACGGGGATAGTGCGCTTTCTTCCAACACAACAGGAAGCAACAATATTGCACTCGGGTACAGGGCCGATGTAGCTTCCAATAACCTGACGAATGCAACCGCAATCGGAGCAAATGCAATTGCAGGCCAGAGTAATTCACTTGTTCTGGGTGGTACCGGAAGCTGGGCTGTTAATGTGGGTATAGGTACGACAACCCCTTCCGCTAAATTAGATGTCATGGGTGCAATTAAAATCACGGATGGTACCCAGGGCGCAAACAAGATCCTTACCTCTAATGCTTCCGGCCTCGCAAGCTGGCAAGCTTTGGCGACACTGTCCAATGCCTGGTTGATTACAGGAAATTCCGGTACGGTTCCCGGCACGAACTTTATCGGTACAATCGACAACAATGCGCTGGATTTCCGCACCAATAATGTCATAAGAACCCGCATTACCACAAAAGGGGCAATAGAGACCTACAGTACGGGACAATCCGTTTTCATTGGAGAAGGTGCAGGGGCGAATGATGACCTGACGTCTAACCAGAATGTATTTGTGGGTTACCATGCAGGAACCCTCAATACGACAGGTACTGTGAACACTGCCAACGGGGCATTTGCACTTTCATCCAATACAACCGGCAGTAACAATACCGCCAATGGTGAAATTTCACTTTCATCCAACACTACCGGGAGTAATAATACGGCAACCGGGGTTAGTTCGCTGAATAAAAACACAACCGGGGGGAATAACACGGCAACCGGAGGTTATGTATTGTTGAATAACATAAGCGGGAGTAATAACACTGCAAATGGAGTCAGTGCACTTCATGAAAACACAAGCGGAGTGAATAATTCTGCGGTCGGGTACAGTGCACTTTTCTCCAACACTTCCGGCTTTAGTAATGCAGGGCTGGGCATTAGTTCATTATACAATAATACTGTCCGCAGTAACCTTGTTGCTGTGGGCGATTCTGCATTATTTAACAATGGTGCCGGGGCAACCGGAATACAGGCTTCAGCAAACACTGCAGTCGGGTCAAAGTCTCTGTATGCAAACACAACCGGCTGGGGAAACACGGCAAATGGATATCAGGCGCTTTATTCCAACACTTCAGGATGGAGCAATGTGGCTGTGGGAACACGATCATTATATAACAATACAGTACGCGGAAACCTGGTGGCTGTGGGAGACTCTGCATTGTTTAACAACGGAACCGGCGCAACCGGGACACAAGCGTCAGCAAATACAACAATCGGTTCAAAATCCATGTATGCAAACACAACCGGAAGTGATAACACGGCCAATGGACGGGTCGCTCTTTATGCCAATACAACGGGCTCTCAAAATACGGCAAGCGGATCAGGGGCGCTTCAGACAAACACGACCGGAAATTATAATACGGCCCTGGGTTATCATGCCGATGTCGCCTACAACAACCTGGTGAATGCCACCGCAATAGGAGCAAATGCAGTGGTCTATCAATCCAATTCAATGGTCCTTGGCGGTCAAGGAACGTATGCAGTCAATGTGGGTATCGGTACCGGAACCCCTGGGGCAAAACTGGATGTAGCCGGCAGGATATGGCAAACACAAACAGGAAATTCGGTGTTTCTAGGGGAAGGTGCTGGGGCTGCTGATGATCTGTCGGTGAAAAACAATGTACTTATAGGTTACCAGGCAGGACTCATTAACACAACCGGGGCAATGAACACAGCAGTCGGAGGTTATGCTCTTTGGGCCAACACAACGGCTAGTGACAACACGGCATTGGGATATGCTTCGCTTTATAGCAACTCAACGGGTCATGATAACACTGCCGCCGGATGGGGTCCGCTTCATGCCAATACAACCGGTTACAATAATATTGGAGTTGGTAGCCTTACCCTGGGCTATAATAGTACCGGCTATGATAATACTGCTATTGGAGGCTATGCTCTTGCAGCCAACGTGTCAGGCAACAAGAATACTGCCCTGGGCTATAAGGCAGATGTATCTGCAAGTAATCTGTCCAATGTTACAGTTATCGGAGACAGCGCCATTGCAACAGCCAGCAACCAGGTGAGGCTGGGAGACGGAAATATAACCACCTTTTATTGCATGGGTGCGTATTATGGTCTTGTTGGATCTCCAAACCGTGCCCTCTTTGTGGATAATACAGGGAAGATAGGGTACTCCTCATCCTCCGCAAGATACAAGGATAACATCGCGGATATGGAAAGCGTGGATTGGATCTATAAGCTCAGGCCGGTTAACTTCACTTACAAAACCGATGAGAGCAAGACAAAACAGTATGGCTTTATTGCGGAAGAGGTCGAACAAGTAAAACCCGAGTTTGTCAGTTATAATAACGACGGAGTGCCGGAAACGGTTTCTTATTCAGAAATGATAGCTCCAATTATCAAAGCAATCCAGGAGCAGAAGGCGATAAGTGAAAATCAACAGAAAGAGCTTGATGAACTGGAAGCAATGATAAGGGAACTGGCCGGCCACAAATAATTACCGGTAAGCAGAGAGACTGTTTAAAATTCTAAAACTGAATACTTTTTTAACCACCAAGTCCACAAAGCAAGCACAATGTACACTATGATAATCTTTGTGAACTTTGAGATAATCTTTGTGAACTTTGTGGTTTAACCAAACTGATTGATCACGAATCCTTCTGCTAAAGGATGGTAAATTTTTAAACAGTCACGTAGTCGTTCCCGGCATTACCGGATCATGATCTTTTTTACAACAGACCCGTTTACACTGATCACCGAAACCAGGTACATCCCTTTGGGATACTCATGCATATCAAAGGGAATATTCACCTGCTTTGCCGGGGGATAAAATCTGCTGAACACTTCGGTTCCCAGGAGATCATGAATGATGATCCTGATTTCCTGCACTTGCTCTGACAAAACTGAGGCAGTAAAATTTCCGTCTGAAGGATTCGGGTGAATGTTCACATAACCGAACGGATTTATCTCCGGGACATCAATCGTCATCCCGACGGTAAAACACTGCTCTATCCTGCGCCCGAAATCCCCCTGCAACGATTTTACCAGGGTTCCGCTCATGTCGTATAATTTCGCGAATCCTGCCGTGCCATTGCCGTAAGGCGGCATGTTTGCCCAGAATGAAAGCCCTTCTCCTTCCGAATTTTCTATGGTCAGCAGGTAACATCCTTTATCAAGCTGCAAGGTGTCGTTGTATTCTGTATTATCCTCCAGTGCCCCGTTCTGGTAAAGAATATTCCCGTCCTGGTTTTCCAGCTTCCACGACAGGTAAGAAGAGAGATGGTTGGATTTAAAATCGAATCGGAGCATGTTCACATAAGTAGGAGGGATCGTGAAAGGCGCCGTCATCGAATTGTTGTAAGCACATTCATCTTCCCCATGGTTCGGATTAAGCAGCGTAAAAACAAAACGGTTGTCGCCGGCCGTCCATGAAGACCAGTCTACCGGCGGAAGAACAACTCGTGCCGTATCCTGGAAAGCCAGCGTTCCGCTCCAGTGATATATTTGAGGCTTTGGAATTCCAACCGGTCCATAAGAGATATCCAGGCTCTTCAGCGTATCTGTGCCATTGTTTTTAAAGGCGATTACCGGGCTTCCGCACATCGGGTTGTACCGGTTGTAGAAGTTATCCAGGTTGGGAGAGATCACCTCCTCCATGGCTGCATCCAGTTTGTAATTAGGATTTCCGTAAGTGATCAGCTGCGATTCAATCTGGTAATAGGGAACACTTCCCTGTCCGTTCCACGTATACCCGGGCTGAAGATCATAATCGATGGTCAGCGAATCATTGGGAACAATATAATTGGTGAGTTCAAAGTTCGTGGTTCTTACCTCTGCGCCGGGGCACCAGTTTGCCCGGTCGTAGAGCCAGGTTCCGCCCTGGGGATAAAGCGGGTTCAGCCCGCAGTCATCCCTCCACACGGTATGGTTATAAGCAAGAGCACCATTAATGAAGAGTTTGTTGTCCCGTGGACAGAATTCAGAACAATCAAGATTCCCCCCGAACCCATGACCCGTGATCCGCATCTTCAGTCGTGCATTCTTTACATTGGGATCAATTTTCACTTTCACAGGCGGCAGGTTATGGGATTCCTCTTTATCATATCCATGGTAACCCGTATAGATATTACGGATTCCGAGGACATCCCTTGGAGGGATCCCTTCAATCATCTTCACTTTCATATCGAGCAGTTCCTGCCAGTTACCGGCCGACAGGTGCACCGAATCCCTGAGCAGTGGTGCATAATCAGTGATGTCGTAAACCCATGTCCAGCCATTGCCGAGACTCAGGTTATTGCCGTAGGGAGTGATATACCTTGCCAGCTCATATTGCTCCGTTATTTCATAAGGCTTCCCGTAATAGCCCCAGTCTTTTCTCCGTAACATTCCATCTGGGGTTACGAGGACAGAATCCAACGATCTTCCCGCGGGATCATATACAAAGTGGTCGTAGTAGGAATGAAATTTTGTAAGGGAATCCGTGGGAAGATAGGGATGCACGGTATCTCCGTACATCACGATCATGATCGGCGGTTGCGAAAGGGTATCCACGCGAAGGGTGGAATCGAGGGCAGCCGGGTTGTAAACTCCCTGTTCAAACTTTACCGTTGGCCTGAAGGTTGACGTTTCCAGATTCCTGAAACGGTCTTTCCCATGATAACTTTGCCATTCCGGGTATCCAATAAGACTGGCAGGGTGATTGCCCGGGCTTGCATCACTTGCCTGGAGCCCTTGCCCGTCATTAAACGGGTAATAGGCCACAAGGTGCGAATAGTCAGGATTCGACGGCTGGATGTCGCGGTACATGATCGCGCGGATGGCGGTATCACTCAAAACTTTATTCCACACAGAGAAGTCGTCGATAAAGCCATCATAAAAATTATCAGTTCCCGAACCGGCCGAACCGATCCTGAAGGTAGTGACTCCATTCATGGGTTTGAATTTAGCAACTGCGAAAAACCACTGCTGGCCGTTAAAATAGATCTTCATCCATCCCTTTTTGATGTCCTTGGTAAACGCCCAGTGATTCCATCTCCCCCTGTATTGCGAAGGATCGGCAGCTTTCGACATGCGGTCATAACCGCTGGCGTTTCTCCCGGCATCCCAGTAGATATTTCCATCGCCCCATGGAAGGTGAATATTCAATACCCGTGCCCCGGTACTGTCAATCCCTTCCAAGAGCGTGTTGTTCTGGGGCTGCAGCAGGGAATCGCCATATTGCCAGAAAGCAATGGTTATGGCAGAATCAATCCTGGTGAAAACCGATGCCGGAACATTCACCAGATCCATGTCATGAAACTTTAAAAACGATTCTTTCACATCGCTCCGGATGCTGATCCCGGGTGATACACTTTCGGCAGTATTTACATTGCTTCCTCCTCCCGACAGATCAGCGAAGCTGATATCCACGATCACATTGGAGATCCCGTCCCAGGTGAACGGCCAGGTGAACGGAATCGTCTGCCAGCCGGTTGCTGGGTTGAAAGATGTTCCTTCATAAACGGTTGTAAAACCCGGGTTTTCGTAGCTGTTATAGTCAATTGAATCGAGTGTGGTTTGTTTTAACCGGAGAATGAGCTTTCTTGGGACAGGTCCTGCGGAAAGGAACTTCATCTGTAGCCCGGTGATCTGACCTGCTGTTAATCCCGCAGAAACCAGTTCGGAGACTTTCCATAAACTCTGATTCCTTACATCATGATTGGAAGCCTGGAGCAGGTTGCCTGTCTTGTTGCTGTCGCCGACCACAACGGTCGCCTGGGGTATAGTATGATTGGAGTATTCAAAATAGGGCTGATAGCTCCAGGCTGCCTGGTTCATATACATCAGGGAGTCGGGCGTTGCCCCGTTCAAGGTAAAATTCGGATGCGTGTAATGGACAGAATCCCATACACCCGTGTGTTTGTATAAGTAGGCGTAGGTAAGATAATCCCATTCTCCGCAGGCCGGCGACTGGTTTGAATTGCATTTCAGGGTATAGTAGAGAAGGATCTTTGCCCAGCGATGGGTGCTGTCGGGAAACTTGAACTTGGCTTCCTGCGCCGATCCGAAGGTGAATGTCTGAACGGTTGTGGTGTCTCCCGGCCCGGCATAAAGGGTGATCCGAAAGCTAAGACAAAGCAGCAACAGTATTATCGGAAGAAATGACTTCATGGTTCTGTGGATTAAAACTTCTCTTGTAAAATTAAACATTAACTCCATACATCCCGGTCAGATCAAAAATCATAGAGGATTCGGTTTGAGACATTTTTTTACCTCTGAGGCGCAGAGGCGCAGAGGCGCAGAGTTTGACTTAACTCTTTTGTTTTCTCTGCGTCTCCGCGACTCTGCGGTTTCCCTTCTTAACAAGCCTCAGAACAGAAACTGTGCATGGGAGATTATGGGTGCAGGGGCGTTATCCCAAACCGATAAGAACCGTTACTAAACATGAATAAAGTGTTGTATCTTTGTATAAAGCATCGCTCAAAATGAACATTTCAGCCGAAAAATTAGATATCATTCAAAGAATCTGCGAGATTCAGGATAATGATCTTATTGATCTTATAAAGAATATTATTGATATTCCTCATGTTACTAAGTCAGATTGGTGGGATCAAATTACTCAGGAAGAGAAAGAATCTATTAATCGGGGACTTAATGATCTTCAACAAGGGAAACTCTATTCCCATGATCAGATAAGAAAGAAATATGAAAAGTGGCTTAAAGATTAGGTGGACAGAAGAAGCCACAAAAAATCCTTGAACCCTATCTGTCTGCGGGCCCAAGACTGGATTACCTTATCTCATATAATGAAAATGTATATTTTTTAAAGGCATTTGATGACTCGGGGCAATTAAATAAATTTAGTTATTGATTCATAGTGGGGTGCGGGATCAATTCAAAGATCAAGAAGTTCAGATTGGGAGAAGCTTTCGATTATTATTTAAACCTCAATAAAATTTCGGATTTTATATCAGAGTATGGTTATACAAATAAAATTTAACACATTTTAATTATGAAAACGAAAATACTTATTTCTATAGTGCTGTTGAATGCACTATTTAATAAAGCTTATGCAGCTCATGGAAATGCATCTGACGGGCTGGAAGCGTCACTTGTATTAATAGGATTCCTTCTTATCGTCACTGGATTATTATATGTAACTGATTACTTAAAAAAGAATGGTAATAAAATGATCAGGAAGGTTTTTGTCTTTTCGAAGAGAATAATCAAGGCGATAATTACCATGATAAACGAAGCAAGGTCAAAATTTTATCATCCGATATATTTATCATTCTGGAAGATTTAAGAACCCTAACCCTATGCATAAATCCCTCTCATTGATTTTTCTGTTTCTCTTTTCAATATCAATTGGTATTTGCCAGAAAAGTAAATTAAAAAAAAGTCCGATAAGCGAGCGGAATCTGGATTGAGAGGACAAATCATTCTGATTCTTTGATCTTCTTGCCGGAATATGATGGCATAAATCCAATATTCCGATTGGGAAGAGGATTTGATCCCAAGGATCGAACAAAACTTCCTAAAGCATTCTCCGTCCCGTATTGGTATAAACTATATAAAAATAGCATCTCGATTAGTTGGTTCCTTTCATCTGACTCAAGATATCATTCTTACTATCTCTGGTTATCAGCAGATAAAACCAAAATAAGAATTGGCAACTTCTTTGGAGATAATAAATCTCAGCATGATACCCTGACATTCATAAAAGCAATATAAAACACTCTTCCACATTATTAATCACAAAGGATTCACAAAGATCACAAAGTAACCTTGGTCCTTTGTGAAAGATCATTGGTCCTTTGTGGTTTCTTTTTTTTGTCAGCCTGAGAGAATAAACCTATTGTGATTCATTTGTATTTCTCTTTACTTTAACTTTACGTATCGTTAATCCATTCACCCATGAAAATTCCCTTCAGGCATCTCACCGCACTTCTTTTCCTTGCCCTTTTCCTTCTCCCTGGCAAATCAGCCCTTTCCCAGAACTTTCCCCCCATGCTGATGACCATCCATGATTCTGCCGCCACGAATGGCTATTATTTCTTTGCCCCGTACGCTTCCTCTCCTCCTTACACGTACGATCAACCCCAGCTGATCCTCGACAAGTTTGGGAAAGTTGTCTGGTACAGGGTTCTTCCCGGGTTGACACGAACCACGACCACTTATGATTTTAAGATCCAGCCCGACGGAAGGATGACTTATTATTCAGTGACCAGGGGCTTGTATTACGTGATGGACAGCACCTTCAACATTACGGATTCGCTGGATGCGGCTAACGGGTTTAACCTCGATGTGCATGACCTCCAGTTTCTCCCCAATGGGCATTATCTTTTGCTTGCCCAGGAAGTACGCACGATGAACCTGACGGCGTATCATATTTTCGGCTATAACCATACCTCCCCGGGCGGGTCCAGTGCACAGGTCACCGGCGTGGTTATCCAGGAGTTTGATGAAAACAAGAACCTGGTCTGGGAGTGGAAAGGTCATGACCATTTTGATTTCGGCGATGTCGATTCCAGCTTCCTGTTCAGTCCGACCAAAGTTGACTGGACCCACTCCAATGCCGTCGATCTCGACAATGACGGCAACATCCTTCTCTCCTGCAGGCATTTCGATGAGATCACAAAGATCAACCGTCAGACCGGCGACATCATCTGGAGGTTCGGGGGAAAAAGAAACCAGTTCACCTTTACCAATGATCCGATGAAGTTCTCCGGCCAGCATGATATCCGCAGGATCAGCAACGGGCATGTTACCATCCTCGATAACGGGACCTATCACACTCCGCCGTTAGCCCGTGCACTGGAGTACGATCTTGACGAAACTGCAATGACAGCCACCCTGGTTTATAATTACTCTTACAGCAGTTCCCTTTACAGCATCGCCGTGGGGAGCCACCAGGCGCTTTCCAATGGTAATCACCTGGTCGATTTCGGATCCATCCCCGACGGCTTTCCCTGGTTCGTGCTTGCCAAACCCAATAAAACTTCCGCGATGGAGATCTCTTACGCTGGATCCTATACAAGTTACCGCGCCTTCAATTACGACACTCTGCCTTGGAGCCTTCCGCGTCCATTGGTTGATTGTTACAGGTCGGGCTCTGATATTTACCTCGAAGCCGAACCCGGCCACGAAAAGTATCTCTGGTCAACGGGTGATACCTCGCGTTCAATAAAGGTCTCCGATACGGGCAAGTACTGGGTCTTTGTTCCACACGGACTGGGATATGTCAGTTCCATTCACATGGTTTTAAAAGATATTGCCAGTTCCTGCTTCTACGTCTCCTCAGGAGAACCGGCTGAATCCTCGCCGCTATCTGTAACGATGGTTCCCAATCCCGCGCACGAACAGGCAGCACTCCTTTTCGACCTTGCCCTGAAATCGGAAGTATCTATTGAGATTATTGATCTCTCCGGGAGGCAAAGAATCATTATTCCAGGTGCTGTTTTTGCTTCCGGGAAAAACACGATCGCCATCGATCTCTCGGGGCTTGAAAAAGGAATTTATTTCATCCGGCTTATCGACGGACAATCCGTCGTGACAGAAAAGCTCATTATAGAATAAAGATTAACCACAAAGAATTCACAAAGGGTTCACAAAGATCACAAAGTAACCTTGGTGTCCTTTGTGAAAGATCATTGTGTCCTTTGTGGTTTCTCTTTGTTTTACAATCCCCGGTTAGGGTTCTGAATTTCGATCTGACTTCAAAAATCGTTGTTCGATATTCGAGTATTCAATTGAACAGTCCAGTATTCCTTTCTTCCCAAAAGTCTTTTTTACCGCTGAGGCGCTGAGGCGCAGAGAAAATTAAAGCGATGAGTCATTCTCTGCGAAACTCTGCGAGAAATAAAATGATGAGCTACCCTCCGCGTCTCCGCGTCTCTGCGGTTTTTATTTTTTCAAGCTTCAAAAAATAAACCTATGGTTATGTTTTTGTATTATTTTATCTTTAGTATAAAAAGAAAATTATTAGCTTGCCTAAAATTTTCAATTAACCATTAAGCTGAACAAAATGAAAAAGAATTGGATTTACCCCCTGGTTTTAATCGTACTGTTACTTACATCTCTCAGCAGTTGTAAAAAAGATGCATCGTCCTCTAAAAAAGACCCGGTTATAACATGGACAAATCCGGCAGATATTAATTATGGGATATCGTTAAGTTCAGCTCAATTGAATGCCAAAGCAGATGTGGATGGAACTTTTGTTTATACGCCTTCGTCAGGAACAATGCTTAATATTGGTGCTAACCAGGATCTGAAAGTAGATTTTACACCTTCCGATGCTGTCAACTATAATTCAGTCAGCAAAACAGTAAAGATTAACGTCATGGGAATTATTTTTAACCCGGATCTGGTATACGGAACCATGACAGATCAGGATGGCAATGAGTATAAGACGATTACTATTGGAACACAAACATGGATGGCCGAAAACCTGAGAACTACGAAATTCAACGATGGCAGTGACATACCATTGGTTACCGATTACGCAGCCTGGTCTTCTTTGACAACACCCGGATACTGCTGGTTAAATGATGATGAGGCTAACAAGGTTATTTATGGAGCTTTTTATAACTTTTTCACGGTAAACACCGGCAAACTTGCACCTGTTGGGTGGCATGTTGCAACCGATGCAGAATGGACGGCACTGTTATACTATGAAGGAGGCCTGGATGTCGCCGGCGGCAAACTAAAGGAAATTGGCACAACCCACTGGTTATCCCCCAATAAAGGAGCAACCAACGAAACCGGTTTTACAGCCCTTCCTGCTGGCGAACGATTTGAAAACGGGTATCTCACCGGTCTTGCCGACATCAGCTGCTGGTGGAGTTCTACCGTGAATAATTCTGCCGAAGCCTGGATCTTTGACCTGGGATACAATTATCCCGGTGCAAACAGGGAAAGCGCTAGCAAGATCCAGGGCTTTTCTGTCCGCTGCATAAAGGATTAGAAAATACTCCTTGCCTTTGTTTTCTCCGCGCCTCCGCGACTCTGCGGTTTTTCTTCCTTTCATTCCTCATTCATAATTCTGACTTTCGATCTTACTTCAAAAATCCTGCCCGGCAGGCAGGGATCAACGATTTTTGAAATCAGATCGGAACTCAGAATTCGTTGATCAATATCCGGGAATTAATTTGAACACAAAATTTTATGAATTCTCAATAAACAACAGTTTCTTTACACAATAAAGAAGAAAAGAGATAAATATTTTTATCGTATTTTCGCCACAATATCTCATTTGAACTTATATCCATCCTCTAATAATTATTCTCCTCACAATCGCTAAACCCAAAACCAAATGAAACAGATTTCCCAAAAAGTACTCTATCGGTGCATCGCACAGCTTGTATTGCTGTTATTGATCTTTACCAATCTCACCCAAGCACAAACAATCGAGACAGCCATTTCCTGGGGTAAACACAACCAGGCCGCATCTGCCCGCGGCCGGTCTGAACCCCAAAAACAATTGAACATTTCGTCCCTCCCGGGAGTGGCGGGGGAACAAAACGAAAAGCAACCGTTTTTACCCACTTCCACCTGTGTAAATATGAAATTATTATGGGCAGTCTCCGACGTTGATGATCCCGCCTTCCGGGCAGCCATTTCAGCTGTTACCGGCGGAGCCGTAGATTATTTTGACGCACGCTATGCTACACCCACTCTTAGCCAGATGCAAAACTATGATGCAGTATTCAGCTTTGCCGATTATCCGTATTCCAGTTCAACAACCTTTGGGAATACTCTGGCCACCTACGTGGATGGCGGTGGCATCGTTATCATGGGCGCCTTTACTACTATGCAACCCTGGGCCCTGGGTGGTGCAATTATGACTCCCGCGTATTCCCCCGTCACTAATCCAACCAACTCAAACTCGTATGCACAGAGTTCTTATTCTTCAAATGGCACGGGTCCGCTCTATACCGGTGTGACAACTCTTACAGGATCTTATCATGATAATGTAATCCTTCAGGGAAGTGGAATTGCAAATGGAACTTATACAGATGGTGCGATCCTGGGCGCTTATCGCCCCGATTATAAAGTCATCTACCTTGGCGGGGCGATAGAGCCCGCAGTAGATATGAGCATGACGGGCGACTGGGCCAGGCTCATCGCCAATGCAATGCTCCTGGGTTGCCCGGGAACCTGCACCAATCCCACTTCCGGCGGAATCGTTGCATCCGATCAGTCAATCTGCACAGGCAGTCCCGCGGCCGCATTCACCAGCACCACTGATCCAAGTGGTTCCAGCGGAACCCTCGAATACAAATGGCAGGTCTCCACTACCGGCAGCAGTTCGGGTTTTACCGATATTCCATCCAGTAACTCCAAAACGTATTCACCCGGTACACCTCTTCAGACCTCATGGTACAAACGGATTGCACGGGTTACCTGTGAACCAGACTGGACCGGGGCTGCCGAATCAAATGTAATCCAGGTTACCCTAAACCCGTTGCCAGTACCTGGTATCAGCGGGCCTACCCTGATCTGCCTGAACTCTCCGGGTAATGTCTATACCACCGCGGCTGGTATGAACGGTTATACATGGGTGGTAAACGGGGGAACCATCACCTCCGGTGCCGGTACCAATTCCGTCACCGTCACCTGGACCGTGGCCGGATTTAAAACCATCAGCGTGAACTATAACAATGGGGCCGGTTGTACCGCCGCTGCTTTTACTGTCTTCAACGTCATCGTGCTCACACTGCCCATCCCTGCCATCTCCGGACCGGCTAACATCTGCGCAGGATCTACCGGTAATGTCTATACCACCGATGCCGGTATGTCGGGTTATGTCTGGACAGTATCTGCAGGCGGAACCATCACCGCCGGTGCCGGTACCAATGCCATCACTGTCACCTGGAACACCGCAGGCGCCCAGAACGTCACTGTCACCTATACCAACGCTTTCGGTTGTACGGCCGCTGCTCCGACTGTTTTTAATGTTACGGTAAATCCTCGTCCGGTTCCGACAATAACAGGACCCGCTTCAGTATGCGTAACCTCAGCAGGCAACGCCTATAATACCCAGGCAGGCATGAGCGGTTATCTCTGGTCGGTATCTCCAGGCGGAACCATCACCGCCGGTGCCGGTACGAATGCCATCACCGTCACCTGGAACACAGCAGGTGCTCAAACCGTAAATGTTAACTATACCAACGGCAATGGATGCACTGCCGCCGCTCCGACTGTCTTTAATGTTACAGTCAATCCGCTTCCGGTTCCCACAATTACAGGTTCGGCTTCTGTTTGTGTAAACTCAACAGGCAATGTCTATACCACACAGGCTGGAATGACCGGTTATACCTGGTCAGTACCTGCAGGCGGGACAATCACCGCCGGTGCCGGTACCAATGCCATCACCGTCACCTGGAATACAACAGGTGCTCAAACCGTGAGCATCAACTATACCAACGGCAACGGATGCACTGCCGCTGCTCCGACTGTTTATAATGTTACTGTCAATCCGCTTCCTGTTCCGACAATTACAGGACCGGCTTCCGTTTGTGTAAACTCAACAGGCAATGTCTACACCACACAGGCTGGAATGACCGGTTATGCCTGGTCAGTACCCGCAGGCGGAACAATCACTGCAGGCGGAACTGCCACAAGCAATACAGT
>Ga0118677_10007349_pt1 | contig 18217 bp, 12 predicted proteins | sample AliMusrvi5mmetaG_FD_86154 | JGI IMG/M metagenome (GOLD analysis project Ga0118677, IMG submission 86154) | reverse complement strand
CAAGGGCTGGCCCAGTGCCGCCTTACCAAGGGGCGCTTGGAACAAAAGACGCTCGCGGGCATTCATTTTTTGGACGACACCTACAACGCCAATCCGGAATCCATGCGCGCTGCGTTGCGCACGCTGGCGGTGCTGCCCGTTAGCGGTGCGCGCATTGCGGTGCTCGGGCGGATGGGGGAACTGGGGGTGGAATCCGAGCGGGGTCACCGTTCCGTCGGCGAGGAAGCGGCTGGGGCTGGAATCGACTGGCTCATCGCCGTGGGCGGCGAGGAGGCAGGGTTTATCGCGGATGCCGCGCGCCAGGCCGGTTTGAAGCAAGTAGATATTGTCCCCGATCCCGAAGTTGCCGCGGCGTTGCTGGCTGGGCGCGCCCACCCTGGCGATCTCGTGCTTGTCAAAGGAAGCCGTTCCGCCCGCATGGAGCGGGTTTTTGAGCACCCCGGCTTCCGTAATCCTTAAAAATTCATGCTCTATTACATCCATCTTCTGAGCGAGCACATCGACGGAACCAACGTGTTCAAATACATCACGTTCCGGGCGATTGGTTCCGCGATGACCTCTTTTCTGCTCTGCCTGCTTTTCGGCAACTGGGTGATCCTCAAGTTGATCGGGCTGAAAATTGGGCAGCCGATTCGCACCAAGGAGGAGGTCCATAAGTTGGCGGAACTGCACGGCGGCAAGCGTGGCACGCCGACGATGGGCGGGGTGCTGCTCCTGGGTTCGGTGACGGTTTCGACGCTGCTCTGGGCGCGGCCGGATAACTCGTTTGTCTGGCTTGCCCTCTTCTCCATGCTCTGGCTTGGGGCGGTTGGGTTTATCGATGACTACCTCAAGGTTACCAAGAAGAAATCCGATGGGCTGCCGGGGCGGATGAAGTTGCTCGCGCAGTTTGCCCTGGCGGTGATTGTGACTTCGTTTTTCGTTTTTAATCCGGCGCTTCAAATCCAGGCGAAGGAGCTTTTTGTGCCGTTCTATAAGGCGCCGATCATTTACAATCTGGGTTGGTTCACGCTTCTGTTCTTCGCGCTGGTGATCGTGGGGACTTCCAATGCTGTCAATCTTACCGATGGGCTCGACGGTCTTGCCACCGGCTGCACCATCACGGCAGCGTTCGCCTATGCGATCATTGCTTACGCGGCGGGCAACACCAGGATTGCCGAGTATCTGCAAATTCCGTTTTACCCACTGGCGGGCGAGCTTACCGTGCTTTGCATGGCGCTGGTGGGGGCGGGGATGGGCTTTCTTTGGTTCAACGCGTATCCGGCCCGGGTTTTCATGGGCGATACGGGCTCGCTTGCCATTGGCGGCGTGCTGGGCGTGGTGGCCATCTGCACCAAGCAGGAATTGCTGCTGCTGGTTGTCGGCGGCATCTTCGTCATTGAGGCGCTTTCGGTGATTTTGCAAGTCGCCAGCTTTAAACTCACCGGCAAGCGGATTTTCCGCATGTCGCCCATTCACCATCACTTTGAATTGCTGGGCTGGAAGGAGAACACGGTGATCGTCCGGTTCTGGATTTTGGCTATCATGTTCACCTTCCTTGGCCTTGCTACGTTGAAACTCCGGTAATGAAATCCTGCTATACCAATCAACGAATTGCGGTGCTCGGGCTTGGCTCCAGCGGTGAAGCTGCCGCGCTGCGTCTGCTTGAGGAAGGGGCGCGCGTTACGGTGCTTGACAGCGGGGACTCGGAGAAAATTCATGCTGCTGCCGCGACGCTACGGGCTGCGGGAGCGCGGGTGCTTTTGGGCGGGGAGGCTGCGAGCGATGCTACGATTTACGATCTTGGTGTGCTGAGTCCGGGGATTGATCCCGCGGTGCCGCTTGTCCGCGATTTTTGCGCCCGGTCGATCTCGATGATTGGCGAACTGGAGTTTTCCTATTCCCTGTGTGCGTGCCCTGTGGTGGCCATCACCGGCACGAACGGCAAGACCACGACGACGCAGTTGGTGGAGCGGATGCTCAACGCGTGCGGGGTGCGCACGGTTGCGGCGGGGAACATTGGGCCTGCTTTTGCGGCGCGGGTGCGGGAGAGCGCCAATCTCGATTTGATGACGCTGGAGGTCAGCTCGTTCCAGTTGGAGACGATCCGGGAGTTCCGGCCTGCGATCAGTGTGTGGCTGAATTTTCAGGCGGATCACTTGGACCGCTACGCCTCCATGGAGGAATATTACGCGGCCAAGTTGCGCATTTTTGAAAATCAGACGGCGGAGGATTTTGCCATCGTCAAACTCGAAGACAAGCTGCCGCCGCTCAAGGCGCAGAGGATCACTTTCAGCGCGTATGCGCAGGGGGGCGATCTCGACTTGCGCGAGGGAGTGATTCATTTTCACGGCCAGCCGGTGTTGCGGCTTGCCGACACGCAGTTGCGCGGATTGCACAATGCGGAGAATCTTATGGCAGCGCTGGCGGTGGGAGCGGTGCGCGGGCTGGATTTCGCGCCGATGGTGGAAGCGCTGCGCACTTACAAGGCGCTGCCGCATCGCTGCGAGTTGGTGGGGACGCTCGAAGGGGTCGATTACGTCAACGATTCCAAGGCGACAAACCTCGACGCGCTCGAAAAGGCGCTCCTTTCCGAGACCCGGCCTGTGGTGCTGATTGCGGGCGGCAAGGACAAGGGGTTTGAGTTCGACAGCCTCACCGAGATTGTGGCCTCCAAGGTCAAGAATGTGGTGCTGATCGGCGAGATGGCCGGGCGCATTGCCGGGTTCTGGGCTTCGCGCGTGCCTTGCGAACAGGCTGCCACACTGGCCGAGGCGGTTCGGCTCGCGCGCTCTCATGCCCAGGCGGGCGACGTGGTTCTTTTCTCCCCAGGCACTTCCTCTTTCGACATGTTCAAAAGTTATGCCGACCGTGGCGGTCAATTTCGTCAACTTGTTCAATCCTTAATCCATCCTGTCTCATGAGACTCTTCCCTAAAAAACCCTCCAAATCGGCTCTGCTGAGAAGGCAGAAGCTCCAGGCCGCCGTGGCGCGCCGGGGTTCCAAAGCTCCCTCCATCGAGGAGGAAGAGGAGCCGACCACCAGTTTTAAAACGGCCCTTGTGGTTGTTGTGCTGCTGCACCTTGTCGCGGCGGGTGGCGTGTACATGTTCGATTCCATCAAGACGCACCGTGCCGGTGCTGGCGAGGGGGATTCCGCGCCTGCTGCCAGCCAGAAAACGGCGGCGGTGACCCAGGCTCCTGCTCCTGTGGCGCGGCCCAAGCCATCGGCGGCTCCTGTGGCGGTGGAATCGGTCAAGAAATCTGCGCCTGCTCCGGTGGTTGCCGAGGCGAAGGATTCCGGCAACTTTTATACGGTGGCCAAAGGGGATACCCTGGTGTCCATAGCCAAGAAGCTGCGCGTCGGCCACGACGAACTGCTCAAGCTCAACCAGATTGATGATCCCAAGAAGCTCCGGATTGGGCAGAAACTCCGTATCCCTGTGAAACTCCGCGCGGCGAATTAGCTGACTTTTCCATTTTTCCCCCATGAGACTTGTTGCCCTGAGTTTGCTGCTCTCCGTGACCACGATGGTGGTGATCGGGATCGTCATGCTCTTCAGCACCAGCGCGTTTAGCCGGGATGCTTTCAGGGTCAGGAAAGCCAAGCCGAAGACCGAAGTGGTGGCGAGTGCTGATGCGGCAAAAACGCCCGTGGCGGAAAAGGATGCGGCGGAGAAAGAAACCGCGGATGAGGCGGCCCCGAAAAAGGAAATTCAGTGGGACCCGGCCAGTCTGGTGAAACGGCAGGTCATGTGGCTGGGCATTGGATTGATGGTGTGCATCGTTGCGACGCTGGTGGATTACCGCTTTTGGCAAAGGACCTGGCCGTATTGGTTTGGGCTTGCGGTGGTGCTGTTGCTGACGTGCTTTCTTTTCCGGGACATCAAGGGTTCGCATCGCTGGATTCGCCTGGGCTCGCTGACTTTTCAGCCTTCGGAGATTGGCAAGCTCGCAGCCATCACGTTTCTTGCCGCGTGGCTTCATCGGCAGGAAGAACATGCGCGAGAGTTTTTCAAGGGGATCGTTTATCCGATGTGCATTGTGGGAATTTTGATGGGGTTGATCGCTCCGGAAGTCGATCTCGGCACGACCGCCATCATTGGCTGCACGGCTTTGACGATGATCTTTGTGGGTGGCGCGAAGCTCTGGCAGCTTTTGCCGTTTCCCTGCCTGGGCTTGGCGGGGATTATGGGGGTGGCGATCTGTATTCCCAATCGGTTGGGGCGGCTGATGGCGTTTCGGGATTTGGAGAAATTCAAGGATGGGGCGGGCAATCAGCAGTGGAACGGCCTCATCGCGCTTGGTTCGGGCGGAGTGGATGGGCTTGGACTGGGCAACGGGCGGCAGAAATTCATGTTCCTGCCGGAGGCGCACACGGATTTCATTTTTCCCACCATCGGCGAGGAGTTGGGGCTTGTTTTTACGCTCCTGATTGTCTTCTGCTACGTTGTCATGATTATCAGTGGCATTGCGATTGCGCTCAATGCCCGCGAGCGGTTTGGGACGTTGCTTGGGGTGGGGATTACCACCATGCTGGCGCTCCAGGCGGCGCTGAATATTGGCGTCACCACGGCGCTTCTGCCGAACAAGGGGATTCCGCTCCCGTTCATCAGCTACGGCGGGTCCAACCTGCTCTTTTGTATGTTGGGGGTGGGGATTCTCCTCAATATTTACCGCAACGGTGGCTTGGAGAAAGCGACGCGCGCCGTCACCAAACATCGGCCTTTGATGACACCGAGGATTTAAAGACATGATTCGCCAGAACATGAGACCCCGTATCCTCACATCACTACTTAGCGTGACGCTTTATATCGCCTCTCTATTTTGCGGGGTCTTTGTCTTGGCAGGAGGTCATTCCGACTTCATTATAGGCTTTGTTTGCGCCCTATTTGGTTTTGAGAAGTTTGCTTGGTATGCTAATCCGCTTCTTTTTGCAAGTCACGTCACCCTCCTTAAGAAATGTGATAAACTGACTGTGCTTATTTCAGGATCAGCTCTGGTTGTTGCTGGCACAACCTTATTGATCACGGAGATGCCCAAGGATGAAGCTGGCAATATGGAGACTGTCATCGGATACCAATCTGGATTTTACCTGTGGCTCGCAAGCATTGCGGTCATTTTCGTAGCGGCTATTTGGAACACTGTTGTCAACAAATCAGCCCACTCCACCTCTCTCAACGCGGATTATTGAAAACACTCACCATGAACATCGCAATCGCAGGCGGAGGGACGGGCGGGCATTTGTTCCCGGCGCTGGCCGTGGGCGAGGTGCTTCTTGCGCGCGGTCATGCGGTGTTGATTTTCATTTCGGAAAAGGAGGTGGATGCGCTTGCGATCCGGGGTCGTAGCGAATTCCGCTTTGAGAAGTTGCCGAGTGTGGGGATGCCCCGGCTTTTCTCGCCAGCCATGCTGACTTTTTTCCAACGCTTTAACGCCAGCTTTGCTCCGTGCCGGAGGATTTTTGCGGAGTTCAAGCCGGATGCTGTGCTGGGGATGGGCGGGTTCACTTCCACGCCGCCGATTCTGGCTGGGAAACTGCGGCGGATTCCGACGTTTGTGCATGAGTCCAATGCGATTCCGGGGAAGGCGAATCGGCTCAATGCGCGGCTGGCGGATGTGGTGTTGCTGGGCTTCGAGGAATGCAGGCGGCATTTCCCCAAGGCGCGTTGCGAGGTGACGGGGAATCTGACGGAGGTTTTCTCCGCGGCGCATCTTCGTTGGGTCACAATCAAGGGCTGCCTGGAATGGAACATTCCGACAGAGCCTTTGCTGGAACAGGATTACAGCCAGCACAAGAAGCTCGATGCGCTTTATCAATGGCTCGCAGATGGGAGGCTGACGCTCAAGCCGCTGTTGACTCATGTGCTGCCAGCGGAAGAGATCAAGACGGCTTACGAGGGTCTTCTCAATCACAAGGAAGATTACGTCGGCGTCGTGCTGAAATGGAAGTAGCGCGGAGCTTGCTTTAGGCTCCAACAACACATCCCCCCATGACTCCACGCGATATTGTCAAAGAAGCGATTGCTTTCCGCCGTCCGCCTTACGTTCCGTGGTCGTTCTCGTTTACCAAAGAGGCGCGCGAGAAGCTGGAGGCGCATTACGACACGAGCGATCTTGATCCGTATCTGCGGAATCACATTCTCGGACTCGGCAATGGCATCGGTTTTTTTGAGGACATCGGCAACAACCGGTTCCGCGATGTGTTTGGAGTGACTTGGGACCGGACCGTTGACAAGGATATTGGCAATGTGGAAGGCACGGTGCTGCCGGAGCCGACCTTGGAGGGTTACACATTCCCTGATCCGCTGAATCCCCGGTTCTTTGCCGATATTCCGGAAAAGCTGGAGCGTCATGGAGATCGTTTCCGGCTTTTTAGCATCGGTTTTTCGCTTTTCGAGCGGGCATGGACCTTGCGCGGACTGGAAAATCTCTACTTGGACATCATCGAGAACCCGGAGTTTGTTCACGAACTGCTCAACGCGATTGCGGATTACAACATCACGCAGGTGCGCAAGGCGCTGGAATATGACATTGACGCCGTGTACTTCGGCGACGATTGGGGGCAGCAGCATGGGTTGTTGATGGGGTATCCGTTGTGGAAGGAATTCATTTTTCCGGTCATCCAGCGCATGTATGCGGTGGTGCGCGAGGCGGGGAAAGTCGTGTTTATTCATTCCTGCGGCGATGTGGATGAATTGTTTGACGATCTGCTATCGATCGGCTTGGGCGTGTTCAACCCCTTCCAGCCGGAGGTTATGGATGTGCCCAAGCTTATGGAGCAATACGCTGGCAAACTGGCGTTCTGGGGCGGTGTATCCACCCAACGGACCATGCCCTACGGAACGCCGGATCAAGTGAGGGAAGAGGTGCGGCAGATGATTCGGCTGGGCAGCGGAGGAGGATACATCCTGTCGCCCGCTCACGCCGTGGAGGGTGACGTTCCCTTGGAGAATCTGCTCGCGCTCATTGATGAGGCTCAGGCCCAGCCAGGGCAGAACCCATGAAGCAGCCCATTCCACAAAAGATTTTGTAACTTTTTGATTTTACCCCTGTTTAATTTACTACCCACCCGAACCCATCCTCTCCTTTTATCTTATGCGTAACCCCAAATCTTGGTTCTTCCTTGTTGTTCTTACTTTGGCAAGCTTTCTGGGTGGGCTTTCCGCCCGGGCATTCGATTTGTCCAACGGCCTGATGATTGCCGTGCCTGCGCCGAAGGGGCCACCTGCTCTCGACGGCTCGGACAAGGGCTGGGATCTTTCTGGAGCGGAGCCGATGTGGATGTCCATGCAACTCGCCAAAGAGCTGCATGCCAGTCTGGCCCTTAATTACGACGACGATAATCTTTATGTGTATGCCAAGGTGAGCCTGCCGGGGCGCAAGATGTCCAATCACAATGGCCTGACCGATCCGTTTTGGATCGGTGATATTGTCGAATTGCGGCTTTGTTCCGATCCGTCGCTGGGTTACCCCCTGAGCAACAGCAACCCGGTGATGCACACCTCCAAGCAGGTTTGCCACATCACCTTCTGGAAAAACACCGATGACGGAAAGAATTTCATCAACATCCTGTATGGCGGCATGCACGGGGGCGGCCAGGGGAAGGCCTTCAACCCGCCCGGCAGCAAGGTGGTGTTTACCGAAACGGAGAACCAGTATGTGATGCAGGCGGTGCTGCCTTGGTCGGCGCTGAATGTTCCCGGCGGGAAAAACCCGTTCAAGCCGGGTGCCAGGATGACGAATATTTTTGGCCTCCATTGGGCAAACGCAGGGTGGTTCTACGCTGTCAACGCGGTTTACTCGACCAGCCCGGGGGATTTTGCTTTCATGCAGTGGCAATATTGGGGACAGACTGAATTCAGCGCGACGGGCAATCTGAAGCCGCGTCATGGGACGATGGAGGAGGCGCTGGCTTCTGCCACAGATGAGCCAATAGGCGTGCCGATTACCGTCAAAGTGCCGGAAGCGGGCAAACTTTCGATTAACATTGTGGGTGAAAAGGGCGAGGTGGTTCGCGAGGTAATCGGTGGACAACCGGTGAAGGCTGGCAAATACACGGCCTATTGGGATGGGCGTGACCAGTGGGGGTTCGCATTGGCACCAGGCAAGTATCACTGGGCCGCTTATTTTTCACACGGGCTGACAACAAAGCTCGTCGCTATTGTCGGTTCCTCGGGCAACCCGCCTTACCCTACGGATGATGGCAAGGGCGGCTGGGGCGGCGACCACGGCGTGCCTAGCGCGGTGTCGGCGGACGACAGCGGCATCTACTTCGGCTGGACAGGCTGCGAAGCGCAAGCGGGGATCGTGAAGATTGACTACGCGGGCAATACGGTCTGGCGGCGGTCACCCTACATCCAGGGTGGCGGCGGTTCTTTGCGGGCGATGGCCTCCAACGGCAAGTATGTATTTGCAGTCTACAGCGGGATGCATTCGTCGCTGACCCGCCTCAATCCACAGACGGGGCTCCCCGTGCTGTTCGGCAATGAAGCGGACAAGGGAGTGACGGTACCTTTCGGACCGACTCCGGTTGCGGGCGGTGGGTTGACGGTTATCAAAGCCCCCGAAGGCAGCCTGCCAGCAGAGGGCGGAGTGAACGGCATGGGGCGCACGCCCGCGCCAGAGGACGGTACGGCACCAGAATGCATCGGCCTGGCAGCGACGGCGAGCGAGGTTTTCGCCTCGGTCTATTCGCAGAACATCATTCAGGTGCTCGATGTCGAATCGGGGCAGCCAACGCGCACGCTCCCCTGCCCGGCACCACGCGGGCTGGCTCTTGATGCGCAGGGCAATCTTTATGCCGCCAGCTTTGGCACCAGCCAGTCGCCACAAGTCGTTTGCTTTAAAGGCGCGCAGGGAACCCCGACACCGGTAATCACCACCGGACTGGTTGCTCCCGTGGGCGTAACGGTTGACGCTTCGGGCAAGATCACGGTTACCGATGAAGGCACGAGCCAGCAGATCAAAACGTTCTCGCCGGACGGCAATCTGGTTCGCACCTTGGGTAAGGAAGGCGGACGTCCTTGGGCGGGCGCTTACGACCCGACAAGCTATCGGGACCCCTTCCAGATCACAACGGACAAACAGGGTGGACTGATCGTGGCCGAGGCATCCATTCCGAAAATTTTTAATCGGATCGATGCTACTTCCGGCAAGACGCTGACGCGCTGGTTTGGCTGGCCGGGTTACGGAGTCGCAAATATCGCGGACCCCGAAGATCCGATGACAAACTATTATCCGTTTGAACCGGAAGGATTCGCACGGGCAACTGTTCCCACCGGGGGTGCCATCGGGCTACCCGATGCTTATTGGGCTCCTCAAAAATGCAATATGGAAGGTGTCGGAAGCTTATTCTCAGAGCATTTTCCAAGCATCAGCATCCTGGTAAACAGCCAGAAATACTTCATCTCCGATGCCAACCCGCATGCAGTCTGCTTGATCCAGGGTAACAACATCCAACCGGTCGGACATCTGGATGTCTATAACATCCATGACCGACGCAAACCGGAGAACAAAGCTGCATTCATCGAGATGTGGATTGATCGTAACGGCGATCACAAGATGCAGCTCGATGAAGTGACGATCCTCGATACCGTCGAAGGCAAGCCTTTACCTAATGTGTCCGCAGGAAGCGGCACCATGTGGATGGACCGCCAGGGAAACGCTTACCTGATCACCACGGCCAACAGCATTTTGAAAATACCGGCCGAGGGTTTTGCGAGCAACGGGGCTATTAATTGGAATCCAGCCAAAGCCACCTACGTCGTGCCAGCCCTGCTTCCCAGCAAACTCAAAGGCTTGGGGACAAGTCCCCGGAGCGGCCCGGTCGGCGTTCGCGTGGATAAAGCAGGGAACCTTTACACCTGCATCACCACCGTTATTCCACAGCTAACCCCTGCGCTTGCCGGAAAAATCGAGGCGACGTTCCCCGGAATTCCCCAATCGCAATGGTGCGCCTATGCCGATGCGGATCTGGCCAAACACATGCACGAGGGACTGGGTCACACGGCTGAATCGAATGCCGTCAAATTCGCCAAGTATGGACCGGACGGAAAGATGCTCTGGATCGCCGGGCGCAAGGCCACAGCGATGCCAAATCCGGGTGAAATGTATCATACGTGGTCGATGAACGACTTGATTGACGACAGCTATGTTTCCATGTGCAGCGAATGGGGGCCAATCTATTTCTACACGAGCGATGGATTTTACGTCGATACGTTGATGAACGATCCCAACAACCTGGCGCCGGGTGGACCCTATACCTTCGGCAGCGAAAACTTTAGTGGACGCGTCCAAGCCTTCGACAAGCTCAAGAAGGTCTATGCCTACGATCAATGCGGCATCTACTCTGTGGATGGATTCGACAATAATCTCAGGGTCGCTGGCGAACAGCGGTTCAAAGGGACGGTCATGCTGGACAAGACTTACAAGGGGCTTTCACAAGCGGCCGTTGCGTCCAGACTCCAGATCGTGCCGGTTTCGGGCGACATTGCTCAGAGTGCAACGTGGAGTTCCGCACCCACTGTAACCGTGATGAATAGCAGCGGAGCGCCGCTTGCGACAGCTCAGGTGGGCTACGACAAGGACAATCTTTACGCGAAGATTCATGTCACGGACGACACACCGCTGCTGAATGCAGGGAACGATGCAAACGTGGTTTTCAAAAGCGGCGACGTCGTGGGGCTCGATCTGGGACCTGCCGGGGATCGCAACAAGCCGATGCTGGGCGATCTGCGCATCCTGGCGGCGAAGATGCAGGGCCAGTCGCGGCTGATCGCGATGAAACCGATTTCCAAGCTGGCAAAACAGCCGCAACCCTATTCCACGCAATCCTCTGGAACCAAGTCGTTCGATTTCGTGGGCGACATTCCCGGCGGCAAAGTGGTGCTGACAGCGGATGCCAACAACAAGGGTTACACGGCGCTGATGACGGTGCCACGCAGCTTTGTGGAATTCCCGATCACATCTGGTGGGGCCATCAAGGGCGATGTGGAAGTGCTTCTTTCCGGAGCCAAATCCCAAGGCGTGCAGGCGGTTTCCCGCAACTGGCTCTACTCCGGCGGACATGTGGAAACCACGATGACTGACGACGTTCCGACCGAAGCGTGGCTCTATCCGCAATACTGGGGCGATGTATCGGTAAAGTGAGTTCGCCGTCGAGTCGGTGAAGTTGCCTTCCCCTAACCGGGGAAGGCACGGAATTCATGGTCACAAGGCTAGTTGTAGAATCATAAAAGACTTTGCAACCTTTGGATTTCTGCGCGGTTTAACCTGTTGCTCCCCGAACCCATCCCCTCCATTTATCTTATGCGTACCCCTCAATCTTGGTTTCTCCTTGTTGTCCTCACTGCGGTAAGTTTTCTGGGTAATTTTTCCGCCCGGGCGTTCGATTTGTCCAACGGCCTGATGGTTGCCGTGCCTGCGCCGAAGGGACCACCTGCTCTCGACGGCTCAGATAAGGGCTGGGACCTCTCCGGAGCCGAGCCGGTGTGGATGTCCAACCAACTGGCCAAGGAATTGCATGGCTCGGTGGCGCTGAACTACGACGCCGATAATCTCTATGTTTATGCAAAGGCAAGCCTGCCGGGGCGCAAGCTCCTCAATCATAACGGCCCGGCGGATCCTTTCTGGGCTGGGGATTGTGTGGAACTGCGTCTTGTTTCCGACCCCTCGCTGCCTTATCCGGCGAGCAACGGCCATCCAGTGATGCACTCCTCGAAGCAGGTTTGCCACATCGAGTTTTGGAAGGATACGAATGATGGAAAGGATTACATCAATATCCAATACGGCGGAATGCACGGTGGAGGCCAGGGAAAGGTATTCAATCCGCCCGGTAGCAAGATCGTGATTACCGAGACGGAAAACCAGTATGTCGCGCAGGTGGTGTTGCCGTGGTCGGCGCTGAATGTTCCTGATGGCAAGAATCCGTTCAAACCCGGAGCCCGTATGACGACGATTTTTGGGCTGCACTGGCTGACGCCCACACAGTTTTACTCTGTCAATGCGGTGTATGCGCAAAATCCGGGTGATTTTGCGTTTCTCAATTGGCAGACATGGGGTCAGACTGAATTTAGTCCCACCGGCAACCTGAAACCACGTCACGGCACGATGGAGGAGGCGCTGGCGACCTCGGCTTCGGCGGCGAAGTCGGAGGTGGGCGTGCCGATTACGGTGAATGTACCGGAGGATGGAAAGATTTCGATCAATATTGTGGGCGAGAAGGGCGAGGTCATCCGCGACATCGTTGGCGGGCAACCGGTGAAAAAGGGCAAGTTTACGACTTATTGGGATGGGCGCGACCAGTGGGGGTTCGCACAGGCGCCTGGGAAGTATCACTGGGCGGCTTATTTTTCGCACGGGTTGAAGGTGCGGTTGACGGGGTTTGTGGGTTCGTCGGGCAATCCGCCATACCCAACGGATGACGGCAAGGGCGGCTGGGGTGGCGATCACGGATTACCGACGGCAGTGGCAGCGGATGACAGTGGCATTTACCTGGGCTGGTCGGGCTGCGAGGCGCAGCGGCAGATCGTAAAGCTCGATTACGCGGGCAACACCCTCTGGCGGCAATCGCCCTTTGTTCAGGGCGGCGGCGGTTCCCTGCGCGCGATGGCTTCCAATGGCAAGTATCTCTTTGGGGTTTATAGCGGCGTGCGTTCCACGCTGACCCGGCTCGATCCGCAGACGGGGCTCTTTGCGCTGTTCGGGCAGGAAGTCGGCAAAGGAGGATCGGCTCCGTTTGGACCGGCTGCTGATGGCGGCTTGACTGCGATCAAGGCCCCGGAAGGCAGCCTGCCCGCAGAAGGTGGAGTGAATGGCATGGGACGCACTCCCGCGCCGGAGGATGGAACGGCACCGGAATGTATGGGTCTGGCGGCTACGGCCAACGAAGTCTTTGCCTCGGTTTATTCGCAGAACATCATTCAGGTGATGGATGTCAATTCGGGCCTGCCAACACGCACGCTGAGTTGCCCGCGCCCGCGCGCGCTGGCGCTCGACGCGAAGGGAAATCTCTATGCGGTGAGCTTTGGCACGGACGCGGCGGCGCAGGTAGTTCGGTTCAACGGGGTGGAGGGGACACCGACGCCTGTGGTGACCAGTGAACTCGTCGCTCCCGTCGGCGTGACGGTGGATGCTTCGGGCCAGATCAGCGTCACCGACGAAGGCACAAGCCAGCAGATCAAGACGTTTTCGGCCGATGGCAAGCTGGTTCGCACGCTGGGCAAGAAAGGTGGGCGGCCTTGGGCGGGCGCTTACGATCCAACGAGCTACCGGGATCCTTCCCAAATCGCAGTGGACAAACAGGGCGGCTTACTCGTGGCCGAGTCGTCCATTCCGAAAATTTTCAACCGGATTGACAATGCTTCAGGCAAGACGCTGAACCGCTGGTTTGGCTGGCCGGGTTACGGGGTGTGCAATATCCCCGATACGGACGACCCGATGACCAATTACTTTTCGTATGAGCCAGAGGGTTTCGCGCGGGCAACCTCTGTGGACGGCAAGACCGGGTTGCCCGATGCCTATTGGGTTCCAAAGAAAGCCGGGATGGAAGCTGTGGGACCGATGTTCGCAGAGGATTTTCCCCTCGTGAAGATGCTTGCCAATGGCCGCAAGTATTTCGTCGAGGACGCCAATCCGCACGCGGTTTGCTTGATTGACGGCGACAGCTTCCTGCCAGTGGGCAGTCTGGATGTCTTCAATCCGCATGAGCATCGGCAGGCCAACGGGCAGCCATCCAAGGACCCGATCACTGTCTCGATGTGGATTGACAAGAACGGCGACCATAAGCAGCAACCCGAGGAGTTGACTACGATTGCGCAGGTGGACGGGAAACCGCTGCCGAATCTCACCAACCGGAGCAATTCGATGTGGTTGGATGAGAAGGGCAACGCCTTCATCATTACGGGGGCCAATAGCATCCTGAAAATTCCAGCGGAGGGCTTTGACAAGAACGGGGCCATTCTTTGGAATCCGGAGAAGGCTTCCTACGTTTTGCCGACGGTGATGCCAAGCCTGCTGACCCATGGCATTAGCGGACGGCAGGGCATGCCCGGCCTGCGCACCGACAGCCAAGGCAATATCTACGTCTGTCTCTCTTCTGTGGCACCGGCGTTGACCCCGAAACTTGCATCGCAAATTCAGGCAGCATTCCCAAATATTCCTCAATCGGCCTGGTTCGCGTATGCGACGCCGGAGTTGGCCAAGCAAAACAAAGAGGGACTCGGCCATGCGGCGGAATCGAACATCGCGAAATTCGCAAAGTTTAGTCCCGACGGCAAACTGCTCTGGACCGCCGGGCGCAAGGCGACGGCAGCTCCGGGGCCGGGCGAAATGTATCATTTCTGGACCATCGGCGGTTTGGTTGGCGACAACTACATCACGGGTTGCAGCGAGTGGGGTCCGATTTATTTCTACACGAGCGACGGATTTTACGTTGATACGCTGATGAACGATCCGGCCACGCTGGCTCCGGCAGGGCCTTATACCTTCGGTAGCGAGAACTTCAGTGGTCAGGTGTATGCCTTCCCGAAACTGGGTAAAGTTTTCGCCTACGACCAAGGTGGCATTTACGCTGTGGACGGTTTCGATAAGAACCTCAAAGTGGACGGGGAAAAGCGATTCAAGGGAACCGTTGTCCTCGACAAGGTTTACCAAGGGGCCATGCCGATATCGCAAGTCGCAGCCAGCCTCCAGATGGTGCCAATTTCCGGGGATATTGCGCAGGGTGCAACATGGAAACCGGCTCCCGTTGTGACGCTCATCCGCAACAATGGCCCGCTGGCCACGGCGCAGATCAGTTACGACAGTGCCAATCTCTACGCGAAGATTCACGTGGTGGACGACACGCCGCTGCAAAATGGTGGCAACGATCCGAGCGTGGTGTTTAAGAGCGGCGACGTGGTCGGGATTGATCTCGGCCCGACGGGCGAGCGCAACAAGCCAATCCTCGGCGATCTGCGCATCCTAGCGGCGAAGATGCAGGGCCAGAACCGGCTCATCGCCATGAAGCCGATTTCCAAGCAGGCGAAGCAGCCGCAGCAATATGCCACGCAGGCGTCCGGCACCAAGCCGTTCGATTTCGTGGGCGATATTCCCGGTGGCAAGGTGGTGTTGACCGCTGATGCCGATGGTAAGGGCTACACCGCACTCTTTACAATACCGCGCAGCTTCCTGGAGTTCACGATTGCGCCGGGAACGCCGCTCAAGGGCGATATTGAAGTGTTGCTCTCGGGCATCAAGTCGCAGGGCTTGCAGGCGGCTTCGCGCAACTGGCTCTACTCGGGCGGGCAGGTTCAGACCACCATGGTGGATGACATCCCGACGGAAGCGTGGCTCTATCCGCAATTCTGGGGTGACATCACGGTGAAGTGATCTTGAGGTTGAAGCCTCTTGCTAACATTGTCCCTGCCTCGGTAGTTCGCCCCAACTTATGAACGACAAACCCCATGGAAAATCCCAAATGAGAGGCATTCCCTCCTTTGTGTTTGCTTTACTCCTGTCTCAGGGTTCGCCCCTGCTGACTTCGTCTCTCGGCGCTGAACCCGTGAGTTCGCCTAACGCGGGCGTTGAGGTCCCCGCTCCGCCGGTGACGGACAAGATTGACGACTACATCCTCCAGATGATGGCCAAAACGGGGGTGAAGGCGATGAGCATCGCGGTTGTCGACGGCGGAAAGATCGTGAAAGTGAAAGGGTATGGATTTGCGGACGCGGAGGGTAAGACGCCGGTGACCCCGCGCACGTTGTTCCAGGCGGCGTCGATCAGTAAAGTTTTCACGGCGGTCGGAGCGCTGCACTTGGTGGATGCAAACCGTCTTGCGCTCGATGAGGACGTCAACGCAAAGCTGAAGTCTTGGAAGGTTCCTGAAAATGACCTGACCAAGGAGGAGAAGGTCACGTTGCGCCGCCTGATCGCCCACATGGGCGGGATCAATATCGGCGGCTTCTGGGGTTATCATCAGGGAGAACCCATTCCGTCCCTGCTTGATATTCTCGATGGCAAGCCGCCCGCCCATACGCCGCCCATCCGGGTGAACTGGGTTCCGGGGAGCAAAACGGAATACTCGGGTGGCGGCTACTGCATCATCCAGCAACTGCTCATCGATGTGTCCGGCCAATCCTTCGAAGATTACATGCGGGACACGGTGTTCAAGCCACTCGGCATGGTGAACAGCACCTTTGAGTGTCCCTTGCCCGCCGAGAAAGCGGCGCTGGCCGCCCATGCCTTCGGCCCTTGGAACGACGCGATGGCGAAAAGCGGCAAGTTTGAGTTTCTGCCGTGGGGCTGGAATAATTATCCCGAAAAGGCCCCCGCCGGTTTGTGGACCACCGCGGAGGATCTCGCCCGTTTCATCATGGATGTGCAGGAAACCCACGCTGGCCGTTCGACCAAGGTCCTTTCCAAGGACGCGGTGGACAAGATGCTGACCCTCGTCCCAGGCAGCCAATGGAAGACGATGGGCCTGGGGTTGGTTCTGGAAAAACCCGGTCAGCCCAACGCGATTTTCCGGGCAAGTGGAACGAACGCCGGGTTCCAGGCGCAGTTCACCGGCACCGTCGAGACGAGGCAGGGTGCGGTGGTGCTCTACAACAACCGCTTGGGGGAATCGATTCCCGACGATCTCATCCTGTTCATCGCCAAAGAATACGGCTGGCCCAAATTCAGGTGACCCTGCGCGAAGCCGTTTTGAATCCTTCCTGAGTTCTTACCCATCAGGCTCAAAAAAGGAAAGGCCATCGGGCGCTTCAAAACGGCCTCGACTTCCAGAAAACGCCCTGCTCTGATCCCGGAAAACCTCCGAAATGGACAACTGATGCTTTTTCTTGCGACTATGGCAGTTGTCTAATATCTGTTGGGCGACGAACAACACGTGCTTTTCTTGACCCAATCTATGCGATTCCTCTCTCGACGTTTGTCTTCCATTTTCGTACTGGCATTGGCATTGGTGTTTTGCCAGGTAGTTCACGCGAGCGAAGCCGTGAGAGCGTTCAACGACGCCGACGCGGAACTAAACGCCACTTACCAAAAGCTACTAGCCACGTTCCGAGATGGGCGAGAGCGTGCGCTGTTTGTGCAGTCTCAGAGATCGTGGATCAAGTACCGAGATGACAGCGTGGCGTTCTACGCCACCCACTATCCTGCCAGCAAAGGGGGATTGTTTCTCAACGAGAAACTCACCATCGAAAGAACTAATTTCTTGAAGGCCCTCCTTAGGGTGCCACCGACGAAAGATTTGGTGGGTCCCGATCCTAGCGACTTTTAACCCCATGAAAAGAAATGGGTTAGTCCCACATATTGACATCGAAATGGACAACCGATGCTTTTTCCTGCGACTAAGGCAGTTATCCGACAATATCTGTTATGCTCGTTGACGCATGAAGGCTGAATTCCAGATACTAGGAGCTAGGCCAAAGATTCAGGTCGTCCTGAACCGAGACTCGGTTTGCGCGGGTGATGACTGCGAATCTCACGAGAAGACGGTCGAGGTTTATTCGTTTGTTGATCCAGAAGCCTTCGCAAGAGCGGTTTCCTCTGGTTATCTCCCGTTAGTTGCCGGAGTAGGGCACTCTTGGATGTGCGTACTAAATGGAGTGAAGATTGCAGAGATTGGCAATTCCGACATCCGCGTTTTGGTTAGCGAAAATCCATTTGCAGAGGAGAATCGCGTTGACTTTATTTATCATTCAGCACGATTTTGAGATGAGTTATGAGCCTAACAATGCAGTCCAACCAACTTCGGGGCATCGCCTGTTTGCATTCACTTTGCCAGCCCGGAGTGGCTGGTGATCTTGGACGTTAGACAAAGAAACTTTATGTCCACTTCCAGCGCAAAGCATGTATGGCCACATCGGCGCTTTTGGAAATATTTTATTTGCATTTGGTTGTGGCCCCCCGCTCTGGTGCTTATCGACAATTTCTGCAAACCACCTTGGGTAGCTCAAGTGGTATGCTTAGGTTTATTACCCGTCTTTATTATTTCCTTCATTCCGTGCATCCGGGGTCAACTCGACTGGGCTTCCACTATCGCTCTCAACCTCGCCATACCATTTGTAGCATGGGTTTTATTCCTCCTGTTTGTTTCGGCGATGTTATCTATTTTCATCTCAACTCGCCCCAAGCATAAGCACTCTCTCCCTGCACAGGTTTCGCGCCTGGTTCCGAGCAGATGCATTGACCCGGAGCTTGTAAAAAAAGCGGGGTAACGTCAATGCGCGGGAGCGATCTCGAAGTGGATCGGC
>Ga0118677_10007348_pt1 | contig 18218 bp, 19 predicted proteins | sample AliMusrvi5mmetaG_FD_86154 | JGI IMG/M metagenome (GOLD analysis project Ga0118677, IMG submission 86154) | reverse complement strand
ATGCAACTGTTCGGACCGCGCCGGGGAAAGATCCCACCAGCGCGGCCCGGAGGCGTGAGGCCCCGTTGGCGAAATCCGCCGCTCCGGTTGCTCTCCAGCAGAGCCGTATCCTGCGGATAACGCCTGAAACTCGCACGTTGACGACACTGTGGCAACACCCTTCACATCAGTATCATTCCTGCGCCAGTTCCGTCTGCACCTAACATTCAATAATAAATCTCGCCAAGCCAGAAGGTCATCAATACCTCTCTCCAAAGTGTAACCGATGTTGTCGGTTTGTTTGTAACCCATGTTCCCGTTCGCACCGCGGAACTCCGAACGGGATCTGCGGGGTCAGTCCCAAATAACAGACATTGACAGAGTCTCAGGGGTTGGTTCCCGCAGTGTCACATTTCGCCTCCGTAAGCAGCCCACTGGCTAAAGGCGCTTGAACAAAAGCCGGGGATCTGCTGAACTGCGGGCACATGGGCACCTACAACCCGCATTGAAGACTTGCCGTCCCTATTGGAATGTGCGGTTTCTGCTATTCAGGATGGGCCCCGGAGACTTCTTTCCAGGGCATCCGCCCAGTCTATAGCCACGGCTCCTCCCTACTCCTGCGGGAGTGTCGTTTGCGTTCCGCATGCTGTGCCATCGAGCCAATCTAGGACAGTGACTTCCCAGCCACAACGCTCGACACGGTTCGGGAATAGACGTATCAAGCAGCAACAGCTTCCCGAAACACACAGAACCCACTCTAGATCTGGCGCCCTCTACCAATCCGATCCACTCAAAATCCCGCCCTGCCGTGAACGACCCCTATTCAGTAATCGCGCCCCATGAACCGCCTCCTCTCGCCTATAGGGATCGCTCCGGCGGTTTGATGGCCTTCGGCATCATGACCCTATTGATGGGAGTTCTGGCCGGGCTGTTTATCCCATTGATGTTATTCGGACAGGTGATGGCCGCCAAGACCGCCAAAGGGCCGACCAACTTTACGATGATCCTGCCAGCAATCGCCGTCTACGGCACAATGGCTGTGGCGCTGGTGTGGCTGGGCATCGGCTCAATCATGGCCCGACGCTGGGCAAGGGCGCTGTTGCTGATCTGTTCTTGGAGCTGGCTGGTCATGGGAGTGATCGTGATGGCTGGCATGGCGTTTGTGGTGCCCAAAATAATGGCAGGCATGCCATCCCCCGGCACAGACAGTCAGCCTGCCTCACATTCGGGCTCAATGACTGCCGTCATAACTATTGCCTTCGTGTTTAACGGTGTCGTGTTTATCGTCCTGCCAGCGATCTGGACTTATTTTTACCGCAGTCCCCATGTGAAAGCCACCTGCGAGGCGCGCGACCCGGTAGCGCGCTGGACTGATGCCTGCCCGCTGCCGGTACTGGGCCTCTGTCTTTGGCTGTTATTTTCCGTGCCGATGTTGTTCATCATGCCCGTTTCTGGTCATTGCGTGATGCCATTTTTCGGGGTGTATCTCACGGGGCTACCCGCCGTCCTGCTGTGTCTGACCGCCGCCGCCTTGTGGGTCTATGCCGCCTGGCGTCTTTATCGGCTCGACTCGCGGGGTTGGTGGCTGGTCCTCGTTTTAATGGGTGTGTTCATTGTGTCCAACTTGCTGACCTTCGCGCGGCATGACGCGATGGAAATGTACCAACTGATGGGCACTCCCGAGGCCCAGATAGAACAGCTCCAAAAGACCGGATTGCTGGTGGGCAACCGCATGAACTGGTTGATGTGGTTGTCGGTACTGCCGTTTCTGGGTTATCTCCTCTTCATCAAAAAGTATTTCCGCTCCAACCTCTGACCGGCAAAAGGGTCTTCCCACACCCGGGAACTTGACCCACTGCGGGTGCCAACTAACCCCATTAAATCCGATAAGGAGAGCCTCACTTTTCGGTGCCAGGAATGCCATCGTTGGCATCTGTTGCGCTAATACCGACCACCGGGGCCGAGCCAGAGACGGAGGAAACGAGTATCGCGCAGCCGAGGGTCAACAGGCAAAGGATGAGCCAGATTGCAGCCAGCCGCTTGTCGATTCCCGCGCGGGCCTGCAGCGTCCGCGTCGTGGATGAATCCGGGCATACGAGTGGCGATGGTTCGGTGTTCAAGAGGGCTGTTTTCATAGACTGCCTACCATGGCGGATGGTGGAGGAAATGGCGTTCAATGAATGGTTCGGTGTCATACGTGGGCATGATTGCCGTAAATCCTCACTTTGAATAATTAAGAGAAGGCCCCAAAGTGTAAATAAAGTGCTAATGCCCGAATCTCTCTCCGTGGTCAGACCCAAATAACAGACATAGAAAGAGGGTTGAGGGATGGATGATGGTTATGCATGGCGATGCAATGAGTCTATGAATTCATGGGCGGCGGGAAGAGCCGGAGCGAAGGGTATCAGCGGAGATGGGCGGCGGGAAGAACCGGAGCGGAGCGGAGATGGCCAAAGGCAATTCCCGCGCCACTGTGGGCCGGAGGCAACAGGAAGATGTTTACCGCGAAGGCGCAAAGGCCGCCAAGGAGCGCAGAGGGAAGATGGGTTTGGGTGGAAGAAAATTGAGACCGAGTGAACGCGGAACTCCGAACGGGAAGATGGATTGGAATCAAGGCTTTGCGCTTGGCAAACCGTTAAAACCCGATCAAACTCGTTGCACCCATGCCGTTCGAACTTTTTCTCTCCCGCTTGCCGGAACTCGCTGAGCGCGAAACCCGCACCGTGACAGTTTTGCTGGATAACCCATCCGGTCAGCTGCCCCCGGCGGAATACTCCTTCCTGGAAATGTTTTGCAACGAACCAGGCTGTGATTGCAGGCGTGTGTTTTTCACTGTGATCTCATCCCGCACTGAGCAACTGGAAGCGGTGATTGCCTACGGCTGGGAAGGCCGCACTTTCTACAGGCGGTGGCTGAAATATCCCAGCACCAAGGAGGAAGTCGACGACCTGCAAGGTCCAATACTCAATCCGATGTCTCCCCAGTCGATTCACGCACCCGCCATTCTTGAAATCTTCACCGATTTGCTACTGCCAGACATGGATTTTATGGCACGCGTCAAACGCCACTACCGACTCTTCCGGGACACCCTCGAAAGGCGGACCAACTTCTCCCGCCGTCCCAGGACTGGCGGCTAGCCGCAATGGGATTATACTATTGCCAAAAGTTATTGCCGAAACGGGGGGGGGGCGAATGGTGAATGTTGAATAGTGAACGCGGAGCGAGCACTAGCGAGCTTGGAAGAATCTGGCGCAGCCCTGAATGGCAAGGCCGAAGGCAATTTTGAATTAAGAGGATAAACCACGAATGGCACGAAGAACATCTTTTGGGGTCAGTTCCCGCAGTGTAACATTTCCCCTCCGATCATGAGGAATAGTGAACGCGGATCAAGCATTCGCGAGCGATGAAGTAGCCGACAAAGGACGCGAAGGAGCCCTTGGGCAACCTACTTGCCACGTTCATCGCCAAGGAGGTGCTCATCCGTGAGGCGTTGAGAAAGTTTCTTGTTAAGCTCATCGAGTGAACGGTAAGGCAAAAAACTCTCGTCGGTCCAACCAGCGATGCTCATGACCGCCTGCCCCAAATAAAGGCCATATTCCGTAGTTGGATTCATCATCTCTTCATGAATGAATGGCAGTGCCTTCTTGCCGAGTGCTATGATCTTGGCATACTCAGGATGTGAGCAAAATGTCTCACGTATCGCAATAGTATGGCTGATCTTAATCGATGGTTCCTTATCGTAAATGGCAGCCAACCAGCGATAGTAGCACGCCTTGAACTTGGCCTCCATGATGACGCTGTCGCTGAAATACGACGGATAATGATCTGCCTCGGCAGCAATAGCAAAATCGCTCAAGGGCATAAAGATAGCTAGGATGCAAATGACAATGGATTTCATAGAATGGGTTAGAGTATAGAACAATGCCGAATAGTGTTTATCCGCCCTCTGGCACATCAAGGATATTGATTTTGGGGCGAGGTGGACATGAGGCAATTCATGTGTTAAGGTCCTGAATTGTCAATCTATTCCGAGGATTCGGGTGAGCCGCCAGGGCCTTGCCCTGTTTCCAAGGTAGCCGATTCTCGGCAACCCTTCGCTATGTTACAAAATCTCATTGGGACTTTGAGTATGGAGGAATAGGCATAGAAGACGCGACAACCGCACGGAGCAAGATAGCAGGACAGTTTATCCTCAGACATCCTGACCCCGGGAGAAATGGAATGGTCCAGGAATTCATAGGCGGCGGGAAGAACCGTAGCAAAGCGGAGATAGCCAACGGCAATTCCCGCGCCACAGTAGTGCCGGGCATTGCCGTTGGCTATCTCCGTTACGCTCCGGTTCCGCTGCGCTACGGTTCCCCTCCGCTACGGTTCTGCCCGGAGCCAAACACCCATCCTTTTTTTGGGGTCTGCTTTTGGGGTCAGTAGTTCCCGCAGTGTAACATTTTCGCCTTCGGCCTAGCGCTTCTAGCCCCTCCAAAGGCCACGCTCCTAGCTGCCAGGCACCCCATTGGTGTTCCGTCACGCGGGCGAAGGGTGACTCAGGGAGGAACCGAAAACATCCCTCTGACTAAACACGCTTGAACGGAAGCCGGGGATCTGCTGAACTACAGGCACATGGGCACCCAAAAACCCGCTTTGAAGCCTTGCCCTCCAAACAGAATGCGCGGTGTCTGTTATTTGGGAAGGACTCCGTTGACCACAGAAAACTCTCACAATGAAAATTGAAAACATCAGACCTTGGATGATCATCGTCTCAGCCGCAGCGCTCTTGATTTATGGCGGCACTGTGGCAATCGCGTATGACCAGATCAAGACGAAGACAACACAACTGAACAAGGCGAGGGAGCGAAACGCCACATACAAGAAACAGATAGAGAATTACCAGGAGGCGCTTAGTGATTCATCGAAGAAGCTGGCTGATATGGGAGCCCAGCTTGCTCAACTAAGCGCCCTCAAGAAGCAGGAGGTGGAAGCGAATCAGAGCGACGTCCAAAACCAAGCAGCTCAAGCCCCGCCACAAAGCCATGAACCCACTCCGGAAGAGATTCTGGCAGATTACCGAGCGCGCGGCATAAGCGGAATTCCAGCCAATATTTCCAGTGCTATCATCTACAAGGCATCAAGTAAGAGATCTGCAAATTCAGCAGTGAGAGAGATCGAGCGTGAGGCAAAAGCGTATCTTGATGTGGCGGCCTATGACAAGCCAGGCACGCGCATCCCACTGCCAGTGCGAGATTCCATTTCAGCAGATGCCAAGCGCAAATATCCCGGGGATTGGTCAATGACTGCCGATGAAATCAGCAAACAAACCGCAGCCTGGGGCACACTCCAGGAATGGTATAGAAATGGTGTGCCCGGCATGGACTCTAGGCAAAGCACCATTGCTATTCAAAGAGCCATACGCGATCATTTTAACGATTGGTCGATGATCATTATCGACATCAACGATGATGCCAACAGGCCGGCACGGAGATAGGAGGATGGAAGAGGAAAGAGAAGAGGTGTTTAAACGCGGAGCAGCAGAGAGCGCAGATGATGAGAAGAATTTGATTGATGGTTGACGATTTTTGATGGGAGGAAGACCCTACGCGGCAACTCATCGGCCTTTGCGTAGGCTTTGAATTAGGAAAGCAGGAAGGAATTTTGCTTTTATACTGGTTGCCAAAAGGGATTGCCGAAAGGCCGAGCTTGGAAGCGCCGGTTCCAAGGCGTGACGATGGAGTGGATAGACATCCACGACTGAGGAACAACGCCGGAACCGGTGCTTCCGGGCCGGAATCGGAAACCAGATCCCGCGTAGCGGCACATTTATGCATTCAAGTGCATAACCTTTTCACCCCCCGTTTCGGCAATAATTTTTGGCAATCAGTATAACCTCTATCCCACACGGCGGTTCGGTGCTCCCGAGTAAGTCATTTGTAAGACTTTGACAGGCAATGGGCGTCCTTTCGTGAAATCGGGCAGTTTTACCACAACCGCGCGAAGCAAGATAGCCGAGCACTCTATTCTGAATAACGAGGCAAAGGCACTGAGCACCACTGATTCCACTGAGAATACTGGAAAAATGGATATCCTAGGAGAATTCCTCCAATGGTTCAGTGTTCTCAGAGGTTCTCAGTGGTTCCTATGTGCTGCGGCCATTGGACCTTCGTTCCCATATGGTTCGCCCCTTGGTTCCTGCTCCGTTGGGTTAGGTTAATAACGAGGCAATAGGGTCGCGAGTCCTTATTTTACTGCGGCAGGGTCACGCGCAATATCGTGGACTGTTCTGCAGCCACTGGCGGGGCTGTGCCGCGTGGAACCAGGAGAAAGCTTCCCTTGCTGAAAATCCGGCCATCCGGGCTTGTTAGTTTTCCTTCCGCAACTGTCAGAATAGCGAAGCATCCGTCATCGGGAAGCTGGACCTTGTTTCCCGCGCAGAGTGTCTGTCTATCCGTTTTGAAATACGGGCAGGCTGCCAAGGTATTGCCCACGGGGGCATCCATGTCGGGCTCAAAGTCATCGAAATCAATGCTGGCAAGCGATTGACTGACATGGAGCGCGCGCGGTTGGCCATCCAAGCCCACGCGGTTCCAATCGAAGACCCGGTAGGTGGTGTCGGAATTCTGTTGGATTTCATGGATGAGAAATCCCGCGCCGATGGCGTGCAGGCGGCCGGAGGCGAGGAAGATAGACTCACCAGGGCTGGGAGTGACCGCATGCACACAATCCGCCACCGTGCCTGCGGTGATAGCCTTTTCAAAGTCCGCGCGGGTGACCCCACGTTTCAGTCCGACATAGAGTTTTGCACCTGGATCACAATCGGCGATGAACCACATTTCAGTTTTCGGTTCGCCTCCGAGTTTTGCCGCGAGCTGTGCGGGTGGATGGACTTGGATGGAAAGCTTGTCCCGCGCATCAAGCACCTTCACCAGAATGGGGAAACGTGGATGGGCCTCGTATCCGCTGCCGAAGATTTCATCGCGCCGCGTGGTCCACAACTCGTGCAACGAAGTGCCAGCAAGCGGCCCGTCACTGACGATGGACTGCGCGTCCTCGCGATCGACAATTTCCCATGACTCTCCGTAAGGAAGAGCGGGATCGGGCAGGGCGCGGCCGTAAACGCGCTCAAGCTGACGACCGCCCCATACGCGCTCGACATAGATCGGCTTAAAGGTGATGGCTTCCATGGGTGTCTGTATAGGTGGACGTGGCGCTTATGGCAATGGTGGATGAAGATGGGGACAGGAATGCCCCTACTCCTTATTACCTAGGACACATAACGACTTGCGGACGGGCGCTTCGTTGGCGATGATGTTCCCATGCAAAAATCATTTCATGGATGGGCGGCGACTGCGGCGGGCGGACTTTTGGAACAGATGGAATACGACCCCGGCGAACTGCGGCCGGAACAGGTCGAAGTGCGGGTGGAATCCTGCGGGATCTGTCACTCGGACCTTTCGATGTTAGACAATGACTGGGGACATACCCGCTACCCCTTGGTGGCCGGCCACGAGGTGATCGGCGTGATCGAGGCCGCAGGCGACCAGGTCAAAGGGCTGAAAGTGGGCGACAGGGTAGGACTGGGGTGGTTTTCAGGCAGTTGCATGGCCTGCCACACGTGCCTATCAGGAAATCACCAACTCTGCGGCAGCGCGGAGCAGATCATTGTGGGACGGCACGGCGGCTTCGCCGACCGGGTGAGGGCGAACTGGGAATGGGCTATCAAGCTGCCACCGTCTCTGGATCCCGCCAGCGCGGGCCCCCTCTTCTGCGGAGGCATCACGGTCTTCGCGCCGATCGTGGATCAGGGCGTCAAGCCTACTGACCGGGTGGGCGTGATAGGCATAGGCGGCCTGGGTCACATGGCGCTGCAGTTTCTCAACAAATGGGGCTGTGAGGTCACAGCCTTTACCTCCAGCGAGGCTAAAGCTGACGAAGCCCGGAAACTGGGTGCGCACCACGTCGTTTCCAGCCGGGATAAGGCAGCTCTCAAGCCACTGGCCGGATCCTTTGATTTCCTCCTGGTCACCGCAAACGTTACGCTGGACTGGAACTCCTACCTGGCCGCACTGGCCCCGGACGGCAAACTGCATTTTGTGGGGGCCGTGCTCGAACCCGTGCCTATCCCGGCGTTCTCGCTGATCAGTGGGCGCAAGTCAGTCTCAGGATCCCCTCTCGGCTCTCCCGCCACGGTGGCGACGATGCTGGAGTTCTGCGGGCGGCACAACATCGCCCCGGTAATCGAAACATTTCCCATGGCGGAAGTGAACGCCGCTCTCGACCACCTGCGCGCCGGAAAGGCACGCCACCGGATTGTGCTGAAAAATAGTTGAGCGGAAAAATACGTAACCTTTTGAAAATCAACGACCATCCTAAATCCGGACAAAAAAGTTTTCAATTTCCAGGAAAAAATTGCTTGCCAAATGGCGTTATTAGGTTATCTGTCCTGTGTCGCAAGACAAGGCGGTCCGACTGAGATGCCTTCAAGGTTATTGGGTTTTCCTTGGGGATGATCGGTCGGGCCGCTTCTTTTTTCTTTTTTTACATGAGTGGTGGAATCTTGATTTTCAGATTTCGGACTGCGGCAGAATCTAGTAGCGTCCGCTCATGAAATTGATCCGATTCGGTGACGAAGGACGCGAAGAACCGGGGATCTTGATGCCTGATGGCCGCAGAGTGGATGCTAGCGGAGAGTTCAATGATTATGATGAGGGATTTTTCGCGTCAGGAGGACTGGAAGCGCTATCCGAGTGGGTGTCCGACGGGTGCCCGGGCGGAGTCCAGGTCAACCCTCTGGTGCGGCTGGGCCCACCGGTGAACCGCCCCTCAAAGATCGTCTGCGTGGGGAAAAACTATTTGGAACACGCCAAGGAACTGAATGAGGGAATACCTACGGAACCCCTGCTTTTCATGAAGGCGACCAGTGCATGGAGCGGTCCGTCCGACGACGTATTGATTCCCCGTGGCTCAACCAAGCTCGACTACGAGGTAGAACTGGCGGTGGTGATAGGCCGCACCGCTTCGTATGTGGACGAACGGGAGGCGCTGGATCATGTGGCCGGTTACGCAACGTTCTGTGATTACTCCGAGCGGGCATTTCAGAAGGAAATGGGCGGGCAGTGGATGAAAGGAAAAAGCGCGGACAGCTTTGCCCCGCTAGGACCGTGGTTGGTCACAGCGGACGAGATTGTAGATCCCCAGCGACTGCGCTTGTGGTGCAAGGTCAACGGAGAGATGCGCCAGAACAGCTGGACAGGTGATATGATTTCTTCTGTGAGTCAATTGATCGCCTACATCAGCCGCTTCATGACCTTGCTACCGGGAGATGTGGTATCCACCGGAACTCCGGGCGGCGTGGCCATGGGCATGTCTCCTCCCCGATATCTGGAGGCTGGGGATTACGTGGAATGTGGCGTAGAAGGCTTGGGTGAACTGACACAGCGAGTGGTCGCCTCACGTGGAGCATGAACCGTATTCTAGCCAGAACCCTGAACGCCGCGATGTCGTGGCCCAAACCGCAGGTTCACCGGGGGCAGTCGGTGTGCCATTTTTGCGATACCCTGCACGAAGGGTGCCATCTGAATGAAGGGATGGCAGCGCGGTGCGCTCGGTGCGGGGCGCTGCTTTATGAAAACCAAGCAGGCTCACTGGTGCGGGCATCGGCATTTTCCCTCACCGCGTTGCTCCTGATGGTGCTGGTGCATATCTTTCCCTTCCTAACGATGGATGCCGCAACACTGCGGCGGGAACTCACCCTGTTCGGTGCTGCAGGTGCCCTGATGAAGGATGGTTATCAATTGTTAGGCACGTCGATCATCTTGTTCACTTTCGTGGCCCCCCTGATGTTGGCGGGTGGGATGCTTTACGTGTGCCTGCCGCTGATGTCCGGACGCGCCGCTCCCGGGGCCGTCTTCGTGGCCAAGTTGATGTACCGCATCGAACCATGGAACATGGTGGAGGTTTTTTTGTTAGGGGTGCTGGTCAGCCTGATGAAACTGGCGAAAGTGGCGGACGTGCACTTCGACCTTGGTTTCTGGGCCTTCACTGGCGTGATGCTGTGTACGGCAGCGGCAGTCTCAGGAATCCACCGCGATGAGTTGTGGGATCGCCTGGAGGTGGCGCGCTCATGAAAACCCGCTTCCCAAAAGCGGCGGCACACGGCCTTGCGGGGTGTCACACCTGCGGCAAGGTTTCACCGGTCAGCCTTGGGCGTTGCCCGCGCTGCGGCTCACGCCTGCACCTGCGCAATCCCCACAGCATCCAGACCACCCTTGCTCTGGTAGTGGCAGCCACCGTCCTTTACATCCCCTCTCATCTGTTGCCGATCATGACGGTCACCGAACTCGGGGATGTCACGCACAACACCATCATCAGCGGCATGCTGTGGTTCTGGAGAAGTGAGGCCTATCCAATCGCCATCGTCATTTTCACGGCATCCATCCTGATTCCCCTGCTAAAAATCGTGGCCTTGTGCTGGCTTTGTGCCGCCGCCAGCGGTCTCGTCCACCCATCTCCCAAAGCCTTGGGCAGGATTTACTGGTTCACCGAATTGCTGGGAAGATGGTCGATGGTCGACATTTTCGTGGTAGGCATCTTGGTTTCCATCGTGCGACTTGGCAATTACATGACCGTCATTCCGGGGCCGGGAGCGCTTGCATTCGCCGGGGTGGTTCTGCTAACCATGTTCGCGGCGATGAGTTTTGACCCCCGCCTGCTATGGGACCAGTTGGATGAACTATCCTCAACCGAGCCTCCCACCAACACCCCAAAACCATAATCTTGACCGAAGAACCCACAACAAGTCCTGCCACCGCAGCACATCCGGAAATCCGCAGATCGCGGCGCTGGAACGTGGTCTGGTTCGTGCCGCTGGTGGCATTGGTTTTGGGCGCATGGCTTCTCTATCACAATTTTGCCGCGCAGGGACCTGTGGCCAAGGTGCGCTTCGACACTGCGGATGGTGTGGTGGCCGGCAAAACCGAAGTCCGCTGCCGCTCGGTAAAAGTGGGTGTCGTGAAACGAGTGAAACTGGCCGAGGACCTGAGATCCGTCCTCATGCATCTCGAATTTGATCCGGATGCCGAAGGATTGCTGCGTCAGGGCACCTTTTTCTGGGTGGTAAAGCCACGACTCACGGCGACCGAACTGTCAGGAGTGGATACCCTGATCACCGGTTCCTACATAGAGCTAGATCCGGGTCCATCATCTGCGGAAAAATGCTTCGAATTCACCGGCAGCGAGGATCCGCCCGCTACTAACCGCAACGTGCCGGGACTGCGTCTTACGCTCACGGCGGATGAAGCCGGCTTTCTATCGGTGGGCTCCCCGATGTATTACCGAGGATTCGAGGTAGGGCGTATCGAAGCCCGGACCTTGGGAGCTGACGGCAAGAAAGTTTCCTATCGTGCCTTCGTGCGCAAGGAATACAGCCAGGTGGTCACGGAAAACACCCGCTTCTGGAACACCAGTGGCGTAGACATCAGTGCAGGTTCGGAAGGCTTCAAAGTGCGCACACCTTCGTTCCAAGCGATGGTGTCAGGCGGCGTTTCGTTCGGCATCACCGAGGGTGAAGAACCGGGCAAGGTGGTACCAGATGAAACGAACTTCACTCTCTACCCGGATCAGGACGCCGCACTCAGGGCGACCTTCCGCCCTAACATGAGATTCCTCCTGCTCTTTGACCAAAGCGTGCGCGGTCTGGCGGAAAAGGCCACTGTGGAATTCCGGGGTATCACCATCGGCAGGGTGGCGAAGGTTTCCTTCAATCTGGTACCCACGGGAGGCGACTCACGGATTCCAGTCCTGATAGAACTGGATACTACGAAGATGCGCCCCGAGGCGGCAAGCAAGTTGCAAGATCCGGATTCGGACTTTGTCAAAACGGCGGTGAATCATGGTTTGCGCGCCGCACTCAAAACCGGCAACCTGCTTACCGGATCGATGTATGTGGATCTGGATTACTATCCAGAAGCCCAGACTGCTGAAATCGGGAAATCCGGGGAGTTCACCACACTGCCCACGGTTTCCTCGGGCTTCGTCCAGCTTGAGGCCAAGCTCACTGCCATCCTGGACAAGATCCAGGCCCTGCCCATAGACAAGACCATGGGTGACTTCGCATCTGCGGCACGAGAAGCGAAAACCACCATCGCCGAGTCCCGCAAGACACTGAGGGAAATCGAAGACACGGCGGCGGCAGCCCGGACGGTGATAGATGGTCCCGGCTTCCGCGGATTGCCCGACGACCTGCACAGGACGCTCGACAAGCTCCAGAACCTAGCCGCCAGCGTGGGACCGGATGGAGCCATACAGGGTGACCTGCTGCGCACGCTCGACGAACTGCGCGCCTCACTGCGCGCGATCAAATCGGCCACGACCACCATCGATGAAAAGCCCAACTCGCTGCTATTCGGCCGTGACTCCACAGGCAATCCCAAACCCAAGGCGCCACGCGGCGAGCACTGAGCAACCACCAATCCCATGACCCCGCGATTCTTTCCATTGATTGCCGTCCTCTTGTTAGCCGGTTGCGCGACAAGCTCAAAGTCATTCTACGTTCTGACTACTGATGGCCCAGCACCCTCCGGCGGCGGAGCAGGCATAGGCGTAGGGCCGGTCACTCTTGCGGAATATATTGACCGACCTAACCTGGTGCTGGCGGAAAACCCCAACCAGCTTTCCATAGCGGAGGACCACCGCTGGGCCGGAGACCTGTCTTCATCCATCGCCCGCGTCACGGCCACAAATCTCGGGCGCAGAATCCATACCGGCAACGTCAGGACGTACCCGTGGAAGGACGACGACGGACTAACCTATCAGATCACTCTCGACATCCGCCAGTTTCACGGTGGTGGCGATGGTTATGCTGTGATAGAAGCCGGTTGGCGCGCCTATTCACTGCCGGACCGCAAGCTCAAGGCATCGCGCACTTTCGTAGACCGCGAAGCACTGGCATCCGACGGTTATCAACCGCTGGTCGCCGCGGAGTCCCGCCTTCTCTCCCGCCTCGCCGCTGACATCGCCAAGGGGCTGAAATGAGATGCGTTCTAAGAAACGTTCTTCTTTCCCAATTCAAAATTTAACATTCTCCTCTTCCCATCAAAAATCATCATTCATCTGCCCATGCCGCGTGAACGCGGAACTCACAGTACTTTGCGCTCTGCGACTTTGCGGTAAACCCTTTTCATCTTCCTATTCACTATTCTCAATTCCCCCATGGCAGCCATCAATTCAAACTTCCTCAAACTCAAGGCCGGTTACCTATTCCCCGAAATAGCGCGCCGGGTGAAGGCATACAGCGAGGCCAATCCTGACAAGGCTGTGCGCATTATCCGTTGCGGCATAGGCGATGTGACCGAACCGCTACCAACGGCTGTGGTCAAGGCGATGCAGGAGGGTGTGGCGGAAATGGGCAAGCGTGAGACCTTCAAGGGTTATGGCCCGGAACAGGGTTACGAATTCCTCCGTCAAGCCGTAGTGGACAATCAGTTCGCCGGACTCGGCATCTCGGCAGACGAGGTGTTTATCTCCGATGGCTCCAAGTGCGACACCGGCAACATCCTGGACATCTTCGGCAAGGGCAACGTCATCGCCATCACCGATCCCGTCTATCCGGTTTATGTGGACACCAATGTGATGGCCGGCAACACCGGCGATGCCGATGAACAAGGTGCCTATGCCGGCTTGCTCTATCTGCCTTGCACTGCGGCTAATAACTTTGTGGCCGATGTTCCCGAACAAAAGGCGGACATTATCTACCTGTGTTTTCCTAACAACCCCACGGGAGCCGTGGCCACGCGTCCGCAGCTTGAGGCATGGGTGGCGTATGCGAGGAAGAACAATGCCATCATTCTTTTCGATGCCGCCTACGAGGCGTTCATCCGCGACCCGGAAATTCCGCATTCGATCTTCGAAATCGAGGGCGCGCGCGAATGCGCCATTGAGTTCCGCTCCTTCTCAAAGAACGGCGGCTTCACCGGCGTGCGCTGCGCTTATGTGATTATCCCAAAATCCGTAAGCGGCACGGCTGCTGATGGCACGAGCGTGCCTCTGCACCAGCTTTGGAGCCGCCGCCACAGCACGAAGTTCAATGGAGCGAGTTACCCGGTCCAGAAGGCCGCTGCAGCGGTTTTCTCGGACGAAGGCAAGGCACAGGTCGCAGGACTCATCGACCACTACATGGGCAACGCAACATTGCTGCGCGAAGCCGCCGCCGCTGCCGGGCTCCCGGTTTTCGGTGGGAAAAATGCTCCCTACGTATGGGTGGGCTGTCCGGCAGGACTCAGCTCGTGGGACATGTTTGACCGCATGCTGGAGGAGGCCCAGGTGGTGATCACTCCTGGATCAGGATTCGGCTCAGGGGGTGAGGGTTACTTCCGCATTTCCGCATTCAACTCCCGTGCCAACGTGGAGGAAGTGTGCAGTCGCTTGAAGGCTCTCATTTCCCAGTAGAGGTAACACTCCACTCCATGCCCTCCGCCTTCTCTCTGGTTCTTGAAACATCAACTCCCCATGCCTCGGTAGCGCGGGTGGCGCCGGATGGCGGAATAGAAGTGCGCGGATTTTGGAGCGACCGCAGCCACAACGCGATGTTGTTCGAACCACTGAGCGAGTTGTTGCAAGTGGGCGGGAGGAAGGAGATAACTCTCGTGCTGGTAGGCAGCGGACCAGGAAGCTACAGCGGCACGCGCGTGGGCATAGCCGCCGCGCAGGGTGTGGCACTGGCTAACGGATGTCCCGCAGTCGCAGTGCCCTCAATTCTCGCAGTGCCTTCGGCTGATGGCGGCGCGCGCTGCATGGCCATAGGCGATGCACGGCGCGGGACTTATTGGACTGCGCTGATGGAAAACCACCATCTGACTGGCGAACCCGCACTCTGCGATGCGGAAGAGCTTGCCTCGCTCGTCACCGGCGCTGTTTCTAGCGGAATTTATGTGGTCTCCCTGGAGGAGACCGGACGCTTCCCCTTGTCCGCAGAGTTGGTGAAGAACGTTAGGGTTGAGACTCCGGACGCCGCACGCTTATGGCGCGTGTGGCTGGAAACCGGGGAGGAAACCCGCCGGCAGTGGACCTCCTCAATTCCGCAACCGTTCTACCTCAAGCCGCCCCACATCACCCCCGGCAAGCGCGCCAGCCTGCTGCGTCCTTAGTGATTGCCAATAGTTATCACAAGGTGCCGTTTGACCTGCGGGGCCGGAAGAGTTTTTCCTCTGTATGCCGGACGTATGCGGCCGCAGTCATACTGCAAATTGTGGAATTTCCATTTTGATCGCTTCACTTATTTGACGGGGTCATGCCAATCCGCTGGATATGTCACCTCAGTTAATGACTTGTGTTGCAACCATTTGCGAAAATCCTGATTTTCATACGTGGCTCTCCACGCATCGTGTCCGCTTCCTTCCAAAATATGAATCTTCAGTTCTGCTTTTAGCGCAGCGAACCTTGTTTTCATGTCTGTCACATTCGGATAATAAATCTGCTTGTCTCCCCGGTTGAATGACATCCAAACCGGCCTGACATTCCAGTCCGCGAACGTTTCGTAACCCGCGACACCGGCCACCGGTACCGCTGCGGCGAACTTTCCAGGAAATAAAACAAGCGCGTCAAAGCAACCGTAGGCACCCGCCGACAAACCTGTAAGATACAAACGGCGCATGTCAATATTGGGTGCTATTCCTGCCTTTAAGGTGTCTATGGCACGGACAGCATCGGCGAGAGGACGATCTCTGCTTGTATCCCATGTGAGCCACGGGCTACCTGTGTTCTGCGCCTGTGGTATCATGATATAACAGGGCATGTGTTTCTGGAAATCATCACCCGTCAAATGTTGGGCAATACCTCCGGCATCGGTTTTCCATGGCTTGAAATTGTCATTCCCGCAACCACCCGTCCCGTGCAAGAAAAGAATCAGTGGAAATTCACGACCGCGTTCCCCTGCACCTTTTGGACTGTACAACAAAAAATTAACTTTCCTTAATGGGTTTCTTGTGTAAGAATACGATTTGATTCCCTTAGCATCCAAATCATAAGTGGCTTCCCTTGACAAGGGCAAGGGATCAATCTTCCCCCTCACCTGAAACCGCCTAACAAACATCTGGCTTTCTTCCGTCAAGTCTTCTATATCGATATTTTTGATCTTTCCGTTGACCAACAGATCGATGGTTTTGGATCCTGCTCGCACGATTTTACCGGTGATTCTAATCCCGGTGTCCTCGCTTTCTAACTCTAGTATCTGGAAATTTGGCACGGCACAATAAGCGGTATTCTCCGGTTTTCGTTCTGATTGGGAGATCTCCGGTCCAAGATTCACGCGTGTGTCCCTCTCATCATCCTTGAAGGCGGCGTGAGGAGCCACTGAGACAGATGGCGCACATTGAACGGGTAAAGGCGCTGCGAGCAGGAACACTGACAGGAAAAGAGCGTTGGGGAATATATTCATTACCATTGTGGGGTGATTTCAAGCAGGCTTTATTCACGTAACGTCTGAAGTTGATTGCGCGCTGAAGGCGGAGCAAATGGCCATAAGGAGCAGCCACGCGGGAATTGTCAAAACACGTCTGAAAGCAAAAGCGTGCTGTTTCATCGGCAGCGCTGAGAAGTAATATACCGCCCAGAGGAGCAATGCTGAAACAACACACGCGATAAGCAGAAGGCGCGATAACCTGCCACGTTTTATCAGCGCCGCAAGAACTATCAGTGGCAAAAGCCACCATAGACCGAAATGATTGCGCCAAGACATGAAGCAAACCGTGCGCGCCATTTCAGCCATTTCGCCCAGGCGTGTCCAACTTTCGGCTGCTGGCCTTGTGAATGCACCATGCCAGTCAAAATCCAATGTGTGGGCGCCGTGCAGAATCATCAAAACACGCCAACCCGTTGCCAAAGGGAGTGTCATTGCAACGTACCGCCATGCATGGGGCCACATCCATAAACACATGCACGCACCAATGATCCAGTAGATCAGACCCTCGTTTTTTATCCACGCGGCGCAAGCCAGCAAAGCAAGTCCAGCCACTGGATGATTTACCCCGCGACTTATACCCTTCCTATCCCCTTCAAACAAACTCAGTAATCCTGTCAAAACCAGCAACAACAATAGAGCCTCTCCATAATACCACCTTGACCAAATGATAGCGGGGTCACATAGCATAAAAGCTGCGGGTGCTGCCAGACACCACCACGGCATCCCACGCCGCCGCATCCAGCCTACAGTGACCCGCCATGAAAGAAAAAGACAGATGGGCACCCATAACTTTACCCAGTGGTCCTCCCAGCACCCTTGCCATGCGGAATGCCATAGTGTGACCAGGGACCAGCCGGGAGGATGATCAGGATTGCAAAAGTCATATCCGGGGGACGCGTAAAACCCTTCAGGCGTTCTGCCCAATAGCCACCATAACTTCGCTCTGTAGCCATATATCCCCATCCCGGGTGGCCCTGAAAGGCCGGCCGCTGTGGCCACCAGAGCATGAAACCCGCATACGAGAACACCTTGAACCCAAAGCCACCAGGGCAAGGTTTCCCGTGGTGAATGTGATACATCAGCGATGATTTTCCCCTGGCGTTTCACAAGCCACCCCAAACTCAGGCAAGTCAGAGCCCATAAGGAAATCATAATCCATGGTCTCAACATCAATCCCCCTTGTTCGAGTAATCCAAAGAATACCACAAAGACTCCAAATCCCCAGGCAACCACACTTCCTTGAACTGGGCCGTTTGAAGGGAAAAGAAGCCTGTAGAGGAGGAAACCCAGAAGCCAAATGGCAGCAGTTGCAGCGTAAGCGGGGTCCATAGCGCCGTATGAAGGTTCTGGCGGCCCTATATCATAGGCGTCATAGTTTGCCGAGCTATGACACCTATGAATGAATCCCTTATGAAGACCGACCGGCGTGGTCGCTTGCGCTACACTCCCGAACAGAAGAAAACCATGATTGATGCCTTCCAGTCCAGCGGGTTGAGCGCCCCGCGCTTCTCAGCGCATCACGGCGTGAACTATCAGACGCTTGTTTCCTGGATCAAGAAGGGCAATACGGCGGTAACGGCAGGCCCTCCCGGTTTGCCGTGCCCCGCGTTCCTGTCACTGGTCCCGGCGGAACTCGAAGCCGCCGGCGACGGCCGCGCCATGGAAGTATTACTGCCGGGTGGTGCAAAACTCGTTGTCACCGCGCCTGGCCATGTCCAACTTGCCGTCGCCTTGATCCGCGCACTCGAAAACCCACGGCCATGCTGAGTTTTTCCGGCAGCTTGAAAGTGTTCGT
>Ga0118677_10007347_pt1 | contig 18218 bp, 15 predicted proteins | sample AliMusrvi5mmetaG_FD_86154 | JGI IMG/M metagenome (GOLD analysis project Ga0118677, IMG submission 86154) | reverse complement strand
CCAAATGTGCTGGGCGATCGAACCCATTCTTGAAATATGCCGAAGAGGATCGTTTTTTTATTCGCCGCAGTGTGCCTCGCCGGCAGATCGGCGGTGGGCCAGCCGCTCCCCTCGCCCGCGGCAGGCCATTTTTACCACGGGAGCTATCCCGGAGGGATTTCCGGGGAAGAGGACGACCTCACGGTGCGCGACGTTCAAACGTATGAGGGCATTGTCAGGCAAAAGGTGGCTTGGGTTTACTTTTCCAACAACTGGTATGCCGACCGCAGGTTCCCGGTAAAAACCGCGAAGTGGATTCGGGAGCATGGTGCCGTCCCATATATCCGACTGATGCTTCGCAGCAGGAACCATTCGGTGGGAAAACCGGAAAAATCCTTCACGCTCCAGGCCATCATCGACGGGAAATTCGACGGCGATCTGAATGCTTGGGGCCATGCGGCGGCGGCCTTTGGATCGCCGCTGATCGTCGAATACGGCACCGAGGCCAATGCCGACTGGTTCGGTTGGAACGGCAGATTTCATGGCGGCGGCACGAAGGACGGATTCGGCGATCCCCGCATGGCCGACGGCCCGGAGCGATTTGTCGCGGCTTATCGGCATATCGTGGACACCATCGGCTCGTCGGGCGCCAAAAACATCACGTGGGTGTTTCATTTGGATGTCTCGCAATCCCCCGAGGCGGACTGGAACCGTTTCGAAAATTATTACCCCGGCTCCGACTACGTGCAGTGGATCGGCGTCAGCTGCTACGGCCCGCAAAAGCCGACCGACGAGGAAGACGAGTGCGCGAGCTTCCGCGAAAAATTCGATCCCGTGTATCCCCGCATCGTGAGGCTCGCGCCGGACAAGCCGGTCATGATTGCCGAGTTCGGCTGCACGTCCGGCTGCCCGCACGTCCGGGCTGAAGTCTGGGCCGGGGCTGCCTTGAAGGATATTCTGTCGGGCCGCTGGCCCCAGGTGCGCGGCTTCTCCTGGTGGAATGAACACTGGGAAAACGACAACACTCCGGCGCACAACACGACCATGCGAGTGCAGGACAATCCCTCGCTGGGACGGGCATTCAGGGACATCCTGAAACAACACGCTTCGAGCCTCGCGACGATCGACGGGGTGCCGGCTGGCCGCCCGGAGGAGCGGCGCTGACGCCCGGCTGTGCCATGCTGAATTTTCCCTGGCAATGGGCGTGCGCCTATGCGGCGGCGGCCTGCATCGGCCTGAGCAAAACCGGCTTCGGCGGCATCGGCATGGTGGCGGTGTTGCTGATGGCCCAAGTGATGCCCGCAAAGGAATCCACGGGGGCCGTGCTCCCGCTTCTGATTGTCGCCGACATGTTCGCGGTCTGCGCTTTCCGGCGCTTCACTGTCTGGAGGCACCTTGCAAAATTGCTTCCCCCGGCGGTTCTGGGAATTTTATCGGGGTGGCTTTTGATGCCGCACATTTCCACAGCGGTTTTCGGCCCGCTGATCGGTTGGGTGGTCCTCGGGTTGGTGGTTCTGACGGTCGCGCAAAAGCTGTCCGGCCGGCTCTCCGCGGCGGCCGTGGAACATCCCTCGATTGCCTGGCCGCTGGGCTGGATTGCCGGCGTGACGACGATGCTCGCGAATGCGGCGGGAGCGGTGATGACGGTTTACCTGCTGGCCTGCCGTCTACCGAAGTACGAGTTTGTCGGGACAGCCGCGTGGTTTTTTTTCATTGTGAATGTCATCAAGGTTCCCTTCAGCGCCTCGCTGGGGCTGATAAATGCCTCCTCGCTGTGGCTCAATCTCCTCCTCATGCCCGGCATTGTCATCGGGGTGGCGGGCGGACGGTTTCTCCTCGGAAAGATCAACCAGCGGGCCTTCGAGTGGCTGATGATCGTGTTTTCGCTGGCCGGGGGGCTCCGGCTGATTTTGGCCGGTTGAGGGCGGCCCCCGCTTTTTGCTGGCACCACGCCCCGGTTCGGGCCAAAATCCTCCCATGCAAATCCACCTGAGTCCCCGCAACATCGCCCTGACAGGAGCGATTCACGCGTTCATCGCGGAAAAAATCACGCACCTGGAGGAACACGGCGAGCAGATCTTGGCCGCGCACGTCGTCCTTCTCCACGACCAGAACAAAACGAAACCGTTCGTGGTGAAAGTCCACCTGGCGATCCCGGGTCCCGACATTTACTGCGAGGATGCCGAGGCCGATCTCTACGCGGCGATCGACAAGGTCGTCCACAAGCTCGCCGGGCAGCTCAGCAAACGAAAGACGCGCCGGAAAGACCACAAGAAACACCTGACCCAGCTCGAGCGCGAAGCCGCCAAGCGGGGATTCAAGCGGCGCTGAAGCCTGGTGGAAGACTACAAGGTCAAACTCGACGTCTTCGAGGGACCGCTCGATCTGCTGCTCTATCTCATCAAGCGCGATGAGGTGGACATCTACGACATTTCGATCGAGCGCATCACGAAGCAATACCTCAGCTACATGGAGGCGTTCCATGTGCTCAACATCGAGCTCGCCGGCGAGTTCATCGTCATGGCCGCCAACCTGCTCTACATCAAGAGCCGGACGCTGCTGCCCGCCGACCAGCAGATGGCCGAGGAGGACGCCGCGGAAGACGACCCGCGCTGGGAACTCATCCGCCAGCTCATCGAATACAAAAAATTCAAGGAAGCCGCCGCCCGGCTGCGCGACAAGGAGGCCCTCCAGGAAAACCTTTTCCCGCGGATCCCGGCCGTGCCGGACCTCGCCCCCGCCGAAAACCTGCTCGTCGAGGAAGTCGGGATCTTCGACCTCATCCACGCATTCCAAAAAATCCTCAAACGCCTCGAAAAGCAGCCGGAAAACCTGCGCGAGATCTTCGAGGAAAATTTCACGGTCTCCGAGAAGATCGACTACCTCCTGAAGGTCACGGCGAGCGGGGTCGCGATGCGGTTCGAGGAGCTCTTCGCCGATGTGGCCAGCCGCGCGGAGATCGTCGTCACGTTCCTCGCCATGCTCGAACTGATCCGCATGAAGCAGCTCTGCGTCCGGCAGGATTCCCATTTTGGCGAGATCTGGATCGACCGCGCCGAGAATTCCACCCCGTTGTTTTCAAGAGCATGAGCGAAGAGATCCCCTTCCCGCTGCACCGGATTGTCGAAGCCGTCCTCTTCGCCTCCCAAAAACCCGTTTCGTTCAAGGAACTCGCCGCGATTTTCAAAGGCGCCGCCGACAGCGCCAAAGAAAACCCGCTCGTCGCCTGCTTCGCCAAGGTGAAGCGGGAGGACATCGACGGGGCGGTCCGCCAGCTCGAAGCCGAATTCCTGGAGACGGGGCGGGCGTTCGAGGTCCGCGAGAGCGCGGCCGGATGGCAGCTCGTGACACGCGCGGATTTCGCGCCATGGCTCCGGCAGCTTTTTCCGGAGAACCGCTCCGCGCGGCTCAGCGCCCCCGCCCTCGAGACGCTCGCCATCGTGGCCTACCGGCAGCCGATCACCCGCGCCGATTTGGAGGCGGTCCGGGGAGTCACGGTGGACGGCGTGATGCAGACTCTGCTCGACCGCGGGCTCGTGCGGATCGCCGGTCGCGCCGAGGTTCCAGGACGCCCGCTCCTCTACGAGACCACCCAGTATTTCATGGAGCACTTCGGCCTCAAGGATCTCGACGAGTTGCCGAACGCCGGGGAACTCCGCCGGATCCCTCTCCCGACCGCGACCCCGCCCCCCGAGGAAAAGCCGCCCGAACTTCCCTTGGGCGACGAGCCTGCGCCGTCGGACTCGTCTGACGAGTCTGACGCGTCCGACGAAAAAAACACATGAGCGACCTCACAGAGCTCCGGCAAAGGATCGACTCCCTAGACGGCGAGTTGCTGAAACTCCTCAACGAGCGGACGCTCATCGCGCAGGAAATCGGGGTGATCAAAAGCCGCGAGAGCCTCCCGATCTATTCCCCCGACCGCGAGATGAAGCTGCTGCGCAGCCTGATCGAGCGCAGCGAGGGACCGCTGCGGCCGGAGGCGATCCGCGCGATTTACCGCGAGATCATGTCCGCCGCGCTCGCCGTCGAAAAGGATGTCGCGATCGCCTGCGTCGGCCCGGTCGGAAGTTCGTCCTACCAGGCCGCGCTGGGAAAATTCGGGTCGAGCGTCCGCTACACGTTCTCCGCTGAGGTCGCGGGGGTTTTCGAGGAGGTGGCCGGGGACCGCGCCGATTGCGGGGTCGTCCCGCTCGAAGACCCGGCGTACGGGCTCGTCCACCAGACGCTCGACGCGCTGGCCGAAAACGAGCTGTCGGTCTGCGCCGAGATCGTCCCGGATTCGGTATCCGAGGACGCCCGCTCGGCGGCCCGTTACCTGGTTCTGGGCCGGCAGCCGAATGCCGCGTCGGGCCACGACCAGACGATGCTCATGCTCCGCATCGAGGACAAGCCGGGGATGCTCGTCTCCGCCCTCGAACCGTTCAAGGAACTCGGCATCAACCTCAACCACTTCGCCAGCCGCCCGGCCATGAAGGGCAGCAACGACATCTTCTTCTTCGTCGAGGCCGACGGCCACACGAAGGACCTCCAGTTGTCCGACCTCTTCCGCGAACTCTCGAAAAATTGCCGCGCCGTCAAAGTCCTCGGCAGCTACCCGAAAAAGGAAGCGTCGGACACCGGCGGATAGGCGGCCAGGAAAATCAAAGGCTCGGAACCCGGGCCTTCTTCTGCTCTTCGACCTCTCCGGCAGGGATGCCGGAGAGTGCAAGCTGGAAGCCCGCGCTCCCGGAGAGATGCGCCACGACGATATCTGCGCAGGCCACTGATAAATGATTGTCCGCGGCAAATTTGTTGCGACATTTGGCGTTCCTATGAAATTTCTCTATGTGTTGGCGGGCATCGTGGCCGGGGCGCTCGCTGTGATCTTGATCCCCCCGCTTCAACCCGCCCATTCGAAGCTGGCGGCGACACAAGCCACCCTTGGTCAAAAGGACGCCGAGATCCAACGGCTCCAGACCCAAGTCACCCTGGTGGAGACCGAGAAACAGGCGGCCCGCAACGAACAGGACACTTTGCTCCACAAAATCGCCGGGTTGGAAGAAAAGTTGAAAGCGGCAGTCCCGGCACAACCCGCCTCCAACCCCATGATCAAGATGACGATGTCGGTTATGCGCCAAATGGAGGAATCCAAAATCGTGGCCCTCAAAACCAGGCTCAATTTGACTCCGGCGCAAGAAGCCGAATTGAGACGCCATTTTGACGGGGCGGCCAAATTTCAGGAAGACATCACAAATGCCATCTTGTCCGGGAAAAAACTTGCCAGCGAAGAAATAAAACAGCGGGCTTCCTCAGAAGTCTCGCTCGACGAAACGCTCAAAAAGATCCTGACCCCCGATCAAATGAAATCCTACCAAGAGTTTCAAAAGGTGGAAAAGTCCGAACAAAGCGATCTGCATGCCCACATTAAAATGAACGAGATCTCGTCCATGTTTGCCTTGGATGAAGATAAAAAAGATAGAATCTACGCCATTTTCTACGATCAAGATTCTTTCAAGCCAGACCTCAAGGGGGTGGATCCCCAACAAATCTCTTTCGAGGATAGCCGGCAGCGCCTCGAATACCTGAAGGGCCAACTCAAAACGATCCTCACTCCCGAGCAATTGGCGGCATGGTCAAAAGGCCAGGAAACGCAAATGAAGGCCCAGCAGGAAATGATGCAAAAATTTCTCCCGGCGCGATGAAGACGGTTCTTGATGCGATTCTGGAGGACGTGCGCGAGGCGGTCTCGGCGGACAAGCTGAAGCGCCCGCCGGCCGATGTCCGCCGGATGGTCGCCGATGCCCCGCCGACGCGGGATTTCCACGGTGCCTTGGCCGCGTCGTTCGGGCTGATCGCGGAGATCAAGGAACGCTCGCCGAGCGTCGGCCCGATGCGGGCGGAAAACCTCCGGGAGGCGGTGCCCGCGTATGCGGAGTCGCCGGTCGTGCGCGCGGTCTCTGTTCTCACCAATGCGCGCCATTTCGGGATGAGCGTCGAGCGGCTCGCGGCGATTCGAAAGCAAGTGCCCCAGCCGGTGCTGAGAAAAGATTTTATCGTCGAGGAATACCAGATCCGCGAGGCGCGGGCGTTCGGCGCGGACGCGGTCCTGCTCATGGCGAACGTCCTCGACGCCGCGCGGATGTCCGGCTTTCTCGACCTGGCCCGCGAGTTGGGGATGGAGGCGCTCATCGAAGTCCATACTTCCGAGGAAATCGCGTCGCTGCCCGCCGGGGCACGCATCGTCGGAATCAACAGCCGGAAATTTCAATCCGCCTCCGGGTTTGTCGGTGCCGGCGGCACCTCGGAAAAAGATTTCAGCCTGGATCCGGGAGTCTTCGCGCTCGTCGATGAACTCCCCGCCGCCGCCTTGAAAGTCGCGGAGAGCGGGATCAGCCCCTCGACGCTCGAAGGGGTGCGGGAAAAATTCCAGGCCGCGCTCGTCGGGACGTCGCTCCTGCGGGACCCGCGCGGGTTGCGGGCGTGCCTGCGCGAGTTCGAGGAAGCGGCGGGAGTTTGAGACTACGACTGCCGCGCGAGGAGCTTTGCCGCGAGCGCCCGGAGGACGTCGGCCCGTTCGCCGATCGGGGAGAGCGAGGCGAGCGCGTTTTCCGTGAGCCGCTCGGCTTCCTTTTTCGAGGCTTCGAGGCCGAGCAAGGCGGGGTAGGTGGTTTTTCCGGCCGCGGCATCCTTCCCGGCGCTTTTGCCGAGATGTTCGCTGGATTGAGTCACGTCCAGAATGTCGTCGATCACCTGGAAGGCGAGCCCCAGGTGGTCGCCGAATTCCTCGAGGATACCCATCGCCCGCGGGGTGGCGTTCGCGCTCATGGCACCGAGTTTCAGGCTGCAGATGATCATCGCGGCGGTCTTGCCGCGGTGGATGAACCGCAGGTCCGCCCTGCTGGATTTTTTTCCCTCCGCTTCGAGGTCCGCCACCTGGCCGCCGACGAGAAACCGGCTGCCTGCCGCGCGGGCGAGCTCGGCCACTGCATCCGCCGTGCTGTACCGCGCGGTCGGCTTCATCCTCGCAAGAATCTCGAACGCCGCTGTGAGAAGCGCGTCGCCCGCCAGGACGGCAATTCCTTCCCCGAAGACCTTGTGCGAAGTTGGGCGTCCGCGGCGCAGGTCGTCGTCGTCCATGCACGGCAGGTCGTCGTGGATGAGCGAGTAGGTGTGCACGCACTCGACCGCGCACGCGGCCGGCAGGGCGTCGGCCAGCCGGCGGATCCCGCAGGCGCGCGCCGCCGCTAGGCACAGCACCGGCCGCATCCGCTTGCCCCCGGCAAACAGGCTGTATCGCATGGCGCGGTGAATGGTTTCCGGTTTCGCCGATTCCTTCGGGAGCCACTGGTTGAGCGTGCGGTCCACAGTCCGCGTGTCGTCGGCTAGCAGGGTGTCAAGATTCATCCGGGATGCCTTTCGTAGCGCCGCACCCCGGCTCAAGCGAAAATATCCTGTCCGTTTTCGCGGTCCTGCCAGCGGCGGATCCTGAAGATGTGGGCCGGGCGGGAGTGCGGGTTCAGGGCGACGAAGTTCCGGCTCCCGCGCCAGGAGAACCGCTCGCCGGTGAGGAGGTCCTCGACGACATAGGGCTCGCACTCGCCGATCCCGAAGTCCGCCAGCGGAACATGGACGAACGCGGTCTGCGGCTGCCAGGGATCGGTGGTGACGACCACGAGGATCAGGTTGTCGAGCGCGACGGTCGCCTTGCTGAAGCACAGGATGCTGTCGTTTTCCGCCGTTTGGATGCGGAGGTTGGAATACTCTTGCAGCGCGCGGTTTTGCCGCCGGATCGCGTTCAGCCTTGCCAGGTAATCCTTGATGTTGCCGGGCGCGTTCCAGTCGCGGCCCTTGAACTGGTATTTTTCCGAGTCGGCGTATTCCTCGCGTCCGGGAACCGGGGAATTCTCGCAGAGCTCGAACCCGCTGTAGATGCCATAGACCGGGCAGGCCATCGAGGCCAGCACGGCGCGGATGAGGAATGACGGACGCCCGCCTTTTTGGAGGAATTCCGGGAGGATGTCCGGGGTGTTCGTGAAGAAGTTCGCGCGGAAAAACTCGTTGAGGTCCGTCTGGGTCAGCTCGGTCAAATAGTCGGCCAGCTCGGCCTTGGAATTCCTCCAGGTGAAATACGTGTAGCTCTGGTTGAACCCCGCCTTCGCGAGCTCCTGCATCATCTTCGGGCGCGTGAACGCCTCGCTGAGGAAGACGGTGTCGGGGAATTTTTCTCTGACCTCGGCGATGGCCCACTCCCAGAACGAAACCGGCTTCGTGTGCGGGTTGTCCACGCGGAACATCCGGACCCCGTGCCCGCACCAGAAGAGCAGGACGTCGCGCAGCTCGTCCCAGAGCCCGCGCCAGTCGTCGTTGTGGAAATTCAGCGGATACACGTCCTCGTATTTCTTCGGGGGGTTCTCCGCATACTTGATCGTGCCGTCCGGCCGCTTGAAGAACCACTCGGGATGAGTCTTCACGTAGGGGTGGTCGGGCGAGCAATTGATGGCGAAATCCAGCGCGATTTCCATCCCGCGGGCTTTGACCTCGCCGACGAGCCAGTCGAAGTCCGCGAGCGTCCCGAGTTCCGGGGCGACGTCCTTGTGCCCGCCGCCGTTGACTCCCTGCTTGCTGTTCCCGATCGCGTAAGGGACGCCGGGCTCCCCGGGCTCGCACTTGAGCGAGTTGTTGCGGCCTTTGCGGTTGGTCGTGCCGATCGGGTGGACCGGCGGAAAATAGACCACGTCGAACCCCATCGCCTTCGCGTCGTCAACCCTCCCCAGGCAGTCCCGGAACTTCGACCCTTTGTCCGGCTTGCCCTCCGCCGAACGCGGAAAAAATTCATACCAGGCCGCGAAGGTCGCCCGCTCGCGGTCCACCCAGACCGGATGGAACGGCTCGGCGACGGTGGCGAGCGAACGGTCGGCATAGACGGTCATCAGCGCGCAGAGCGCCGGATCGTGGGCCAGCGAGTGGGCGTCTTCCGCGCTGGCTGCCCGCAGGGCCGCCGCGAATTTTTTCAGCGCGGCCGCGTCGGTTTTGTTCGCGCGCGCGGCCGCGGCCGCGACGAACCCGGCCCCCTCGAGGATCTCGCTCCCCAACTCGCGCAGCCCGGCGGAAAACTTTTTTTCCAGCTCGTGCTGCCAGGAAAAATAGACATCCCCCCAGGCCTCGATGGTGAACTCCCATGCGCCGGGCGCGGTGACGCGGAGCGATCCCGTCCACCGGTCGTTGAGCAGCGGTTTCATCGGCGTTTCCCGCCAGGCGGCCGCCCCCGCCTGCCGCCATTTGAGCATCGCCGTCACCTCGTCGTGCCCCTCCTTGAAGATGTCCGCCGCGACCACGATTTCCTCGCCGACCGCCCGCTTGATCGCGTAGCGCGCGTTGTCGAGTGAGGGTGTGATGCGCCGGATGATGGCGGTTTCGGGTTGCTTGTTCATGGCAGAGAATCCAACGCGCGGACAAATTCGTCGAGCCCGTCGAGCTGCGTGGCGGTTTCGCGCAGAGACCGCCTGGCTGCCGGGATGTGCGCGAGAAAATCCGTGCGCCCTTTTTGCAGCCCCAGAAACCCGTAGGCGCCGAGCGCCTGCATCAGCCGCTGCAGCGAACACCAGTGGAAAATTTCCTCGAAATCCCCGGGAACTTCCGCCCCCGACCGGCGCGCCATCCGCTGGTAAAAGCCGAGCAATTCGGCCCGCTCGCACGACGCCAGGGAAACGTAGGGGTCCATGAGCAGCGAGGCGATGTCGTATTGCGCCAGCCCCGGCCGCATCCCCTGGAAATCGATCAGCCACGCGGTCCCGTCCCGGATCAGGATATTCTGCGACTGGAAATCCCGGTGGACGAGGACGCGGGGGAGGGCGGCCAGCCGCGCGGCCGCAGACTGCAATGCGGCGAGCCCGGCGAGCCGGCTCACCTCGGCGGCCGGAAACTTGAAAAAGTTGCCCAAGCAGTGCTCGAAAAAATACCCCTGCTCCCAAAGATACAACTGCTCGTTGAATTCTCGCTCCAGTTTCAGTTCGCAGATGTCCGGTCTCCGCGTGGCCGCGGAATGCACCTTGAAGACTTCGATCAGGGCGGATTCGTAGAGCGGGCGCCGCGTGCTCCAGGGCTCGCTCCGGTGGGACCAGAGGTCCACCTCGCCGAGATCCTGCATCCAGATCAGACCTTCCTCGGAATCATGCAGGTAAATGTGAGGGACCTGCACGCCGGCCGTCGCCAGAAACCGCGCGATGTCCACGTAGTGCCGGTTCTCTTCCTTATGGTCGGAATATTTCACCAGGATCATCGAACGGTCGGCCGCCCGGATCCTGTAAAATTTCCTGTCGGACCCCCCTTTCTCGACGGCAGTGACTTCAAAGTCCCCGGGCTCGTAACCGGGAAAATTTTCCATCGTGTGATCAATGACTTCGTGGACGGCCAGCATGAATGAATCCGCCCAGTGAACACGTTGCCCCGCGCGGAGGCAATCAGGAACTCCCGCTAACGGCGAGAACGCACATATCGCGCTAGCCAAAGGGCACGATCTCGAAACAACCGAAGACCCGAAAGTCCTTTTCATTGTTCGAGAGCAGGTGCCTGATGCCCGCCCGCTGGTAGGTGGCGGCCAAGAGGGTGTCGAGCAGCCTCTTGCGGCCCAACCGATGCTGCGCCAGCCAACCGAGAAAGTCCATCACGCACTCGCCGTCTGGAAACACTCTCCGCACCTCCGTCGCCTGCCACCAATGCTCGGCCCGCGAAACTGCCTCCGCGATTGTCAGCGGGTGCGGCATCCGTTTCGGATCGGTGACAACATGGATGAACTCGGCAAGGATTTGCGGAGCCACTGCAAAGTCATGTCCGTCTGTCAGCAGCCCTTGCAACAAATGATCCGCCTGCCGGTGAAAGGGGTGGTCCCGGATCTCCACCGCGACAAGAAAATCCGTGTCAATCCCGTGTGTCATCCAGCATCTCTCCCAGCAGATCGTCGGCACCGGTGATTGGTTGGATCGGCCCTCCCACACTCGACGGCCGGATATCCCGCAAGGATGTCCGCCGTTGAATGTGCGCTTGGCGATACATCTCCATCGCTTCCCGGATCAACTCCGATGCCTTGCGATCCCGCTTCCGCGCATAGGCCCGAAAATCTTGATACACCGGCTCGGATACATTGACCGTGATTGTTCGCATACATCAAAACAACAGTATCTGAGCTTGGATGTCAAGCCGGGTTGCGGTCTCCCTGATCCGCGTGTAAGAACGAGTCTGGAAAAACACGTTTCTGCCTTTCCATTCGTGTTGCTCCTCCCGAGCAAGCGCGAGGGTCGAGTTTATTCGTGACAGTTGCCGACCTCCGGGCGGGTCGGTTTGCAAGGGGGACTTTACCGGCACGGCGAAGAGGGAAGTTCAACCGCCGCGAGCCGTGATACTGCGGACCATCGGGGTTTACGCTGTTATGCACGTATGCACGGACTGACCCCTATGACCCCTATGAGCGACTGACCCCTATGAGCGAGGTTCTGTCGCGCGCACTGACCCTGTTTGACCTGCCTGCGGTCTGACGGACGGGGGATCCTAATCGGGAAGCGCTCGACGGCGAAGCGGTGAGGGTCATCAATGCGCAAGCCAGGCGATCACGTCTGCGGCCTTGATATTTTGAAGGCACTCGCCCGGTTTGCCCGCCGGGCAGTCCACGCGTTTGTTTTTGAGGCACGGGCACGGTTGCACGTCGGCCAGTCCGCCGGGATGTAGCGGGTGCCAGTGCTCGGCGCGCGACGGCCCGTAATGGATGAGCATCGTTTTCTCGAAAGCGGCGGCGATGTGGGCGGGAGCGGTGTCCGATCCCCAATACCGGTCGCAGAGCGAAATCAGTGCGACGAGCCCGTGCCAGTCGAGCTCGTGAAACACGCGGAGCTTTTCCGGCGGAAGCCCTTCCGTGCAGCGGGCCACGTGCCCGCGCTCGGCCGGATCGCGTCCGCCGGTCACCACCACGCCGGCCCCGCCCCCGATGGCCGCCGCGAGGACTTCACGGACAACGGCGACGGGAATCGCCTTCTGCATGTCGCGCGACGTCACATGCGCGTGGAAAAGTTTCGCTGGCAGCCCCGCCAATTCCGGTCCGATGGCATCGAGGGCGGCGGCTCTCGGGACCAGCCCGAGGCCGGTTCCCTGCAGCGGCACACCGCAGGCCTCGAGCAACTCCAGACGCTGGACCAGCGTGTGCGGTTTTATTTTTTTGTGGCGCGGGCGGAAATGGTAGGCCGCCCTTCGCAGCGACCATGACGGGAGTTTGGGCCGCTCGTAGGCGACGCGGAACGGGGCCCTTGAAACTAGCGCCACCAAGGCGCTGCGGTCGTTGCCGGTGAAATCGATGACCCAATCATACCGGCTGCGGGCAATTTTCGAGGCGAGGGCGATCTCGCTCACGAGGCTGCGCCGGGGCCATTCGATGACGCGCGAAACATCGGGGCAATCGTCGAGCGCGCAGGCCGTCCCAGCCGTCACGACCGCATCGAGCCGGGCGCCGGGATAAGCCGCGTGGAGCGCGCGCAGGGCCGGGCGGAGCAACAGCGTGTCGCCCAGATACCGGAGGCACACGACCAGCACGGATCGAGGCTCGCGGGGCAAGGCATTCATTTCAGGCAAACCAGCAGAAGATTAATCCTGGATCCAGCGATTGAAGAAGTTTTTACAGAATTAACAAAATTAACGGAATGAGTTACACGGAATCCACACTGTCCTGAAATGTTCCTCTTCCTCCTGTTGCAAGTCTCTTCCGCTGAATTCTGTCCATTCTGTTAATTCTGTCTAAAATCCGGTTTCGGGTTTATTCGCCATTACGCTGCTCCGCTAACCCTTTGAACTCATAAGATCGACGAGCTAAAGTGTCGCGACGACCTGCACCGTGGCACCCGCAGGAGCACAGGGAATCAACTGCCCATCCACCGGGCGGCCACCGACAAGAAGCTTCGAGATCCCTTTCTGTTTTTGATCCGGGTTCAGGACCTCGATGTGGTAGGTCGCCCCCCGGAACAGGCGGGTCGCAGAAAAGCTTTGCCAGTGAGAGGGGATGCAGGGATCGATCCGGAGGCCGGCGTAATCCGGCTGGATACCAAGGATGGAATAGGTCATCGCGACGTAGTTCCAGACCGCAGAGCCCGAAAGCCAGGAAACCCTCCCGGCTCCATACCGCGGGCTGAACCGGCTGTGGGTGCTCTGACAGACAACATACGGCTCGACCTCGCGCACCTCGGCCCGGTCGTTGAAGCCCGAGGGCAGGACGTTTTTGAGGTATTCCCATGCGCGGTTTCCCATGCCCAACGAGGCGGCAGCCATCACGGCCCAGCCTTGGGTGTGGTTGAAAATCCCGCCATTCTCTTTGGTGCCCGGATTGAAAAGTCTCGCGAGGCAAACCTGAGGGTCCGTCTTCACATACGGAGGGGTGCAGAGCATGACGCCGAATTCGGTGGCCAGGTGGTCGTGCATCGCCTGCATGGCCTGCTCGGCGCGCGGCCCGGTGGCTGCGCCGCTGAGCACCGCCCATGCCTGCGGGTTCATGAAAATCTTCCCCTCGTCGCTGTCTTTCGACCCGAATTTCAGGCCATCATAACGATATGCCCTGAGATACCATCCGCCGTCCCAGGCGTGGTTCTCGATATTCTGGTCGAGTGCGCCCAACTGCTCGCTCGCCCAGGCGGACTCGGCAGTTTCGCCGAGAAGTTCCGAGATCCCGACGTATTCGCGCAGGGCGAGGCGCAGTTGCATCGCCACAAAAACGCTTTCGCCTTTTTCGCCGAGCCGGAGGCAGTCGTTCCAATCGGCGTCGAGCCCGCACGGCAGGCCGTGCATTCCGCAGCGTTCGAGATTGAACTCCATCGCCCGCCGCAGGTGGCCGAGCACGCTGGCTTCGCCCGCATCGGCGAAGGGGAGGATTTTACGGTAGAACCCGGTGTCCCCGGTCTCTTTGACATACGCGGGCACGGCATTGAAGAACCACAGGCAGTCGTCCGACCGGTAGTGGGGCGGCAACGGCACATTGCCGGGAGAATGCTGGAACGGCTGCACGACCGACTTGGCCCCCCCGGTGGAGAATTGCCCCGTGAGCATCAGCTCCAGGCGGGCACGCGTTTCTTCTGTCACCAGAGCCGCCGAACCGACGAGGTCCTGGACGGTATCCCGGAAGCCGAGCCCGTCGCGCTCGCCGGCATAAACGAGGCTGGCCGTGCGGGACCAATAGAAGGTCATGAGGTTGTTGAACGGCGACCACGTGTTGGCCATCGCGTTGAATCCGGCATCCGGGGTTTTCACCTCGAGGACTTTCAATTTGGTATGCCATGAGGTTTTCACCGCTTCGAGAGCCGAGTTGACTTTGGCCTCGGTGTCCATCCGCGCGACGGCTGCGGAGCCGGCGTCTATGGCTTTTCCGACCCCGAAGATGCAGGCGAAAACCCGGCGCTCGCCTGGCGCGAGATCGAAGTCGATCTGAAAAGCCGCGCACGGCATGTCGCCCGACGCGATGCTGTTCGAGCAGGACCCGCGCGCGACGGCGCCCGGTTTTGCATAAGTTCCATACGGGCCGAGAAACGCCTGCAAATCCGAGTCGAAAGCCACCGCGTCCGCCCCGGCCAGCGCGAAGAAGGTGTGGCGCGCTTGATCTTTGTTGGAGAACGTGGCGGGGTCTTCCGGCATGTTGACATTCGAGCCGATGTCGATCATGCCCCCGGCATGGGCGGCCTGGACAATATACTGGTTGTATTGCAGGTTTTTGACATCGTCGGTCGCATTCCAGTTGCACTGGGGCTCGGCGAAGGGGAAAACGCTCAATTTTCGCGGGCTGGGCCCGGGGTTTTGCAAGACAACTTTCCAGACCTCGTAATGGGCGCCCGGCGGCACGAAGTAAGTCACTTCGCTGGCGATGCCCGCGTATTCCGAGCTGATGCGGGTGTACCCCGTGCCATGGCGGCACTCGTAAGAAGAGATCTGAGGCTTGCCCACGGGCATCCACGAGTTGCTCCAATACTCGCCGCTCGCGCGATCCCGCAGGTAAACATACCGCCCGCAGTAATCCCCGGGAAAGGCGTTGAAGCGAAAGCGCGTCAGCCTTCCCTGGTCGGCCGATTTGTAAAAACAATAACCGGCCGCGTTGTTCGTGACGACTCCCCCGAAGTCGGCGCTGCCGATATAGTTGCTCCAAGGCCGGGGAGTATCCGGGCGCGTGATGACATATTCCTTTGCCGGATCGTCGAAATAACCGAAGTTCATGAGTTGTGCGGGATGCGCGCCACTCTGGACAGTTCCCCTCCTGCCGTCGAATCATTTCCGGCCCCGATATCCGGGCTCTTCAGGACCTCGACGCCGTGCGGCGCGGTGATCTCGGAATGCACCGAACCATTGACGGACTCCCACTGGCAATCGATCCATCCGCCCGGATGGGCAATTCTGCCCGAGGCGCGGGTGATGCCGTGCGTCACGGGGTCAAAGACGAGCTGGTTGGGTTGGCCGGGAACTCGCTGGCGGATGCCAAGAACGTAGCGCGCGGCGTAGATGGCTGCCGCGCCAGACCAGCTATGGCAACGGCTTCCCACCGATTCTTCCACCCGGCAAAAGGTCTCCGGCAGCGTGTCGTCGCCAACTTTTTGGAGAAACCCGTAATGGTCGTCAATGAGGAGTTCGGCGAGATCCGGACGACCGTGGGCCGCTAACGCGGGGAGCGCGTAGTGGAGAAAGTAAAGTTCCAGGTGCCCGCCGAACATGCCATCCTGGATCCCTTTCGCGAAATTCTTCCGGAGTTTCGGTTCGAGGTAGGCGAGGATTCGCATCCGGGTTTCCATTTCGCCCAAGCCGAAAGCCAGAGCCAGCGTGTTGGCATGCAGTGCCGGGGTATTGCCTTCGAGCGAAGGGTTGAAGCGGCCCTCGGCATCGTTCCACAGGCACTTCAAAAGGGCGGTCTCCACAGCTTTTGCCCCCGCGAGAAACTCCCCGGCTTCGGCCGTCTTCCCCAATGCCCCGGCCAGGTTGGCGCACGCCTTGGCGGCCCCGAATCGAAACAGGTTGATCGTGGCGTTCGCCTCGCCCTCGCGCTCCGCTGGAAGTATCCCCCAGTCAATAAATATGCGCCCTCGCGTGGCGTTCCACAGCCCCGAGGAATGGGATTCCCAAGTCGGGCTTCCCCAGATTTTTTGCACGGTTGGCCAGAGTTCTTCCGCGAGGGCCGTATCGCCGGTCGAAGCCCAGAAGTCGTGAAGCGCCAGCAGCCAGATGAGCGTGAAATCCTCGAGCGGATGACGGAGCCAAGAAGGGGCGCAACCCGGCAGTTGGCCGTTGGGGAGTTGCGACTGCGCGAAGACGCGCAGAGCCCTGCGGGCGGTCCGATGATCGCCGCTGAGGATCTGGTTCAAAGCGATGTTCACGTAGCAGTCCCCGATATAGCTGCCGCGTTCGCGCCAGGGACAGTCGGAGTAGGATTCGTCGGTCGAGACGAGCAGCGTCCTCATGGAGACCGGCCAGGCCCAGTTGAGAACCGGGTTGTCGCAGCGGAAATGCGTTTGATCCTCTCCCAGCGTCTGCCGGGAACGGACAAAAATATCGTGGAGCGAGAGGGCAGCCTTGCCTGCGGGGGCGCGCAACGTCACCTGGAGGAGTTTTCCGCCGCGCGGATGGAAAAGCTCGACTCTCTGACGCCCGCCCCGGAGGACAAACCGGTCCGCCGCATCCGTGAAGGGGTTGGACCGGTAAATCGCGGTGCCGCCATTCGCGTGCTGCCAGTCATCGCAGGCCACATCCATCACGGTTCCAGACGGGGCCTCCACATCGACCGCCACATGCCCGAGAAACTCGCCCTCGAACGAAAAACACCAGGTGGCCTCCGCCGCGTCAATCGTCGAGAATTCCGAAAGCCGTCCCGGTTCGATGTTCCTCGCCGCATCGGGTGCCGGCTCGTCCCACCCCATCATGCGCGCCGGGGTCAAAAGCCGCCAGTCTCCGGCGTGCAGCGTCCAATCCTTTGGCGCTTCGCAATCCGCCAAGCCGGGCAGGCAGATTTCGGATCGCTGGCTGTTCGGCGACAGGGAAAAAGGCTCCTCGCATCGCAGATCGCGACGCCCGTGCAGCGAAAGCCCGGCCCCTTCCGGGATGCCAAGGCAATACGCCCAGAATTCCGCGAGGATTTCCAACTCGCCGGTGAAAAGGTTCCAGCCTTCCACGAGCTCCAGCGTGCAGCGCCCGTGGTTTCCTTGCGGGGTGTCGGTATCGACAGGGACCGGATGGCCGTTGAGGTGGAGGGTGCTCCAGAAGCAGCTCAGGGTGACAACCTGTGCTTTGGGTGAATGAATCCAAGTCGCAAAAGCAGTCCACGACTTGGATTCCTCGGCCGAGGCGTTCGCCCCGCCCGGAGGCTTGTGCGACATGAAGCCAAGACGCCGCTCGCCTTTCTTGAGCGCCGCCGCGAGCTCGATCTTTTTTGGCCGGTGGGAGAAATACGGGATCGGTTGGCCGGAGTAGGGCTTGAGTTCCCCCCAGGGGCATGCCTTGCCATCGAGTGTGATGAGAGGTGCCGGGGTTCCGGAATCAACAAGACGCGTGTCGCAAATCTCCACCGGGCTTTGCGCGAAGCTGAAGAGCGGAGCGTCCCATCGCCAGGCATTCAGGCGAGTGCCCAGCCATTCCCCCGGAGTCGCCAAGTCCGCCTCCGCACTCCCGCCCCAAGCAATGAATCCGGGTTCGCCATCCGGCATGCTCTGAAACGACGAGGCCCCGTAGAAATTCACCTCGACGGAAATCCGGTTGTCCCCGGCTCGCAGCAACGGGGCCAGCTCGTGCGTGTCATACTCGGGAAACTGGGTCACAAACCGCCCTGGGCCCGCCCCCACAAACTCCCCGTTCACACGCAACCGGTATCTCGTATCCGCAAAAAGATGCAGCGGAAACTGGGCCGGCACCGCCGGCAGGGAAAACGTCCTCTCAAAACCCGCAAACTGGTTGCGCCGCCGCGCCGTGTCGCCGAGCCAAACGAACCGGGCGGCGCTCATCGTCTCACCCCTTGCACGAATGTGTCCCACCCCGAAAAACAAATTTTCATCCGGGCACTCTAGCCAAATTTCCAACCCTGTCATCCCGCAAATATTTCAAACCCTTCGCATGGCCCGAAAGTTGCAACCCGAAGGAGCGCGGGCATCTTGTAGGTTCCAACGTCATGAGAATTATTCACAAATGCCGGAGGCAAGGTAGCGGCAGCGCGAGCCCGAAGGGCCGCGCTCGCGCGCTGGCGCCAAGCCAGAGCTACCGGTTTG
>Ga0118677_10007346_pt1 | contig 18219 bp, 8 predicted proteins | sample AliMusrvi5mmetaG_FD_86154 | JGI IMG/M metagenome (GOLD analysis project Ga0118677, IMG submission 86154) | reverse complement strand
TCCGTCGCCGACGAACTGCCCGGCGCGCTCGCCTCCCTCAGCGACCTGTGCCACGTGCAGGCCGCCCGCGCCGCCGGCGAAACCGCCCGCATTTGCAGCGAACTGGTGTTCGGTTACAACCTTCATCCGGAGTGGACCGCTCAAGCCTGCGCCGCTTGCTACGGCAGCGCCGATCTCGATGAACTCGAAGGCATCATGCCCGGCTTCGCCAGCGCCGCCTGCGGCATGGCCGATATCACCCCAGCCGGCCAGGCCCACCCGACCAAAGCCGGCCCCTGCCCGGACACCACTCGCCTGCAAGCCTTCCTGCGCATGCGTGCCAAGCTCGATGGCTGCCTCTACGGCTTCGGCCTCGCCAAAGACCGCGCCGCCAACGCCCTCACCAGCGTCATGATCCCCGAAGCGCTGGATTATCCGCAGTAAAGACGGCAGACCGTGAGACAGAAGACTTTGAGACAGAAGACAGAAGACAAGAAGATGCCACGCTTCACCCTCGCGCCAAGCTCTCTGCTCTTTTCCAGTCTTCTGTCTTCTGTCTTGGAGCGCAGCGGTCTTCTGTCTCTATTCTATCACTAATAACCGATAGCCTCCGATGTCGCCCCTTCCCGATGCCCCTGTCCCCGATATGATTGATCGGCCCCGCATGGATGCCGACATCGTCTGCGTCGGCTTCGGACCGGCCGCCGGCGGCTTTCTAACAAAACTGGCGGCCGCGCTCCTCAACCCCGATGGCAGCCCCGCGCTGGAAAGCCCCTCGATGCCGGGCATGCCGTTGCAAGTTCTCTGTTACGAGCGGGCCGATGACATCGGCTTCGGCGTCTCGGGAGTGGTCACCAATGCCAGGAGCCTGCGCGAGTCATTCCCCGATCTCGATCCCGCTCAAATCCCGATGGCCGCCCCGGTCACTGAGGAACGGATTCTCTATCTGCTGGATCCGACCGGTGCCAGCCGCCGCCCCGTGAGCATGCGCGCCGCCGACAAGGCGATCCGCGCGGCGGGCTTCCTCCTCGGCATCCAACACGAGGCCATGGAACTGCCGTGGACCCCATCGTTTCTCAACAAACACGGCGGCTTGATCCTCTCCATGGGCCAGTTCACCCAATGGGTCGGCAGCCAGGTCATGGCCAGCGGCGCCGTCCAAATCTGGCCCGGTAGCCCCGTCGGCGAGGCGATCATCGAAGGCGACTCAGTGGCGGGTGTTAGATTGTTGGACCAAGGCGTCACCAAGGATGGCCAGCCCGGCGATGGCTACATGCCCGGCATGGATGTGCGTGCGCCGCTGACCGTGGTGGCGGACGGACCGGTCGGCGCGGTGGGCCAACAACTCGACGGGCACTTTGGTGTGCCAAACGGTCATCATCTGCACGATTGGGCGCTGGGCATGAAGTTTGTGGTGGATTTGCCCGAATCCTGTGAACTCGCTGTCGGCACCGTGCTCCACACCATCGGCTATCCGGAACCCGAGATTTTCGGATTCCTCTACGTTCATCCCGACCGAGTGGCCTCGTTAGGCATCTTTGTTCCCTCGTGGTTCGATAATCCCGCCCGAACCGCCTACCGCTACCTCCAACATTGGATGATGCATCCCTATCTGTGGCGCCACCTCAAGGGCGGACGCCTCCGCTCGTGGGGTGCCAAATCCCTCCAGGAATCCGGCCGCCGTGGTGAACCTCACCTCACCGGCAACGGCTACGCCCGCATCGGCGAAGGCAGCGGCTCGACCAATGTTCTAACCAACTCCGGGGTCGATGAAGCCTGGGCCACCGGCGTCCAACTCGCCGAGGCCGTCATCGAATTGCTCAAAACCGGCAAGCCCTTCACCAAGGGAAACCTCGACGCCACCTACGTCGCCCGACGCCGCGCCAGCTGGGTCGAGGCCGAAGCCCGCATCGCCGAGAAAGCCCGCGACGGATTCCAGCGTGGCGTGGTCCCCGGCCTCATCGGCACCATGCTCACCGGCCTCACCAAAGGCGTCTTCGCCATGCCCGGCCGCCCCGGTGCACCCCACACCCGCGTCCCCGCTCCGGCCGACTACTATGCGGGTCGTATTTCAAAGGAAGAGCTCGCCGCCATCCGCAAAGACTGCGACACCAAAGGCATTGCTGCCAGCGGCGTCCTGATGGACCGGGTCGGCTGGCCGGCTATTCCGTTCGACGGAGAGTTGCTGGTCTCGCACCAGGACGCGCTTCTGATGGGGGGCAAGGTCCAGGCACCGGGGGGGTATGCCGACCACGTGGTGTTTCTCTATCCAAGCGAGTGTGAAACCTGTGCCAGCAAAATCTGTGTGGAAATGTGTTCCGGCCAGGCGATCACTCCCAGTGAAAGCGGCCGCCCCGTCTTCGACCGGGAAAAGTGCATCCACTGCGGCGCCTGCCTGTGGAACTGCGCCAAAGCCCATCCAAAAAACCCGGAACACACTCGCGTCAGCTTTCGCGCCGGCACCGGCGGCCTCCACTCCGCCGAAAATTAGTCTCAAGTCCCGAACCAGGGGCGAGTATGGAGCAGGCAGTACCATGGGAGGTGAAAGAACAATTGGATTCAAGCAATGACCTAAACAGCCCCCCTTGAATCCGGTGCGCCCATAGAAGCCGCAACTATGACCCATACACTAAGCCTCCGCTAGAAAGTTCATGCGGTGCTTGGGATGACGCATCCTTTCCGACGCCCTTGGAATTGGCTGAAGGGGCGGTGTGTCGGAAGTTCGCGAATTGGACAATGATTTCGCGAATTGGAGGTTGCGAGAGAATGCATTCATTCATCACTATCGATTCGGTGGTGCCAGCTTTGCCACCTCTTCCCATTGGATCGTGAATCTAATTTCCCGCAGCACCCCATGAGCCATCAGTCACAGCTAACAGAAAACACGAACATTCACCCCCGAAGGCTGCTGGCCGCAGTCACCATGGTTGTGGGCTGGCTCTTCACCCTAGGCACGGTCACCGCACAATACTTGGATAACAACTCGATCTATTCCAACCAGGATCCCCATACCGAGACGCGCCGCTCCGACCATTTCCGGATGAACTTCGGCCACTACAACCGCGATACGGGCACACCCATGACCGAGCAGTTAGCCCAAGGGAACCTCCAAGAGTATGAGCAAATGTGGCATCGCTGGGTCGTCGAAATGGGCCTCCATGATATCAATGAATCGGTCACCACGCCAGATGGCAACAAGTACCGCGCCAATTTCAATTTCCTCATGACCTGGGATGACGGCGGTGGCGGCGGTGCCTATTCCAGCATGGATTCCGGCGGGTTTTTCTATGCCATGGCCAACACCGGCAGTTGTCGCTATGATCCGCCCTCGGGTGCCACCCCGCATGAGTTCGGCCACGTCTGGGAAGGCACTGGCGCTGGATTCAATGGTTCTAACAGCTCTGGTGCATGGTGGGAGTGTACCGCCAACTGGATGCTTCTGCAGTTTCTCAATTCCTATCCGCAGGCCGGCGGCTACATCAGCAACGGCATGTATTATCCGGCCCACGGCAGGGATTACTACGACTCTTGGGTCATCTGGGAAGCCGCCAGGGAGGATCCGCGCTACGGCGCAGCTTGGGTCGATAGCATCTGGACCAACGCCACCGCTGACCAGCGAACTAACGAATACATCATCGACCGCATGATCCGGCTCGACTCATCCGGCTCGGCCGACAAGGCCGGGGCGATCAACGACCTGTGGGGAGATATGGCCCGTAAAATGGTCACCTGGGATTTTGCGCGTCAGCGCTGGCTGGCCCAAGCCAACAGTGCCGACGACGGCAGTGACTGGAATTTCTATCAACGATGCCGGACCCCGTTGGTGAAGCTGCCTGGCGCGAGCGGTTGGTACCGGCCGAGCCGCGATCACACGCCGATGGAGTTTGGTTTCAACTTCATTCCGCTGACGGCCACTCCGGGCACCACCGTTAGCTGTAACTTCCACCCCCAGTGCGATCCGGTTCGCCAGTCGGATTGGCGCGCCTGCTTGGTGGCGGTGGATAGTGCCGGGGCCGCCAGCTACTCGAGCCTCTGGAACAGCGGCACCAACTCAATCAATCTATCAGCCGACCAGACGAAACTTTATCTGGTGGTCATCGCCACGCCCAAACCGATGAAAATCGCCGATCCGGCATGGCAGGCATACCTAACTGATGCTGGTTTGCAATTTCCTTATGCGGTATCCTTCACAAATGCAGCGCCCAAAAACGTCATCTATCCGGTACAGAGCCACAGTGGGATGCTGCAACATGCCAATGGTGGCGGTTGGAAAGCCAGCAGTGCCACGGTGGATGCCAGCGCCTACGTTGGAGCCAACGCTCAGGTGCTCGGTGGTGCCCAGGTCAGGGGCAATGCCCGTGTGGAGGACTATGCGGTGGTCAAGGATAGTGCGCAAGTGCGTGACAATGCTGTGGTGTCTGGCCACGCGATGGTGGAGGCGAGTGGGCAGGTGTATGGCAATGCGAAGGTGAGGGATTGGGGGCACGTTTTTGGTTGTGCGGAGGTATATGAGAGTGGCAAGGTGATCGAGCACGGCAATTGCGGCGATGGCAATGCGACGACGCACACCAAGGTTTACGGCAATGCCATCGTCAAGGGCACCACCTATGTCTATGATACCTCGACGTTGAACGGCGGACTCATCATGGAGGGCGACTCCGCCAATGGCAATGGCACCACTCCTTCATCCAGCGGCGTGCATTTTGGCTGGGGCTGGGGCCAGGACACGGCTCGCTTCGCCTCGCTGCCCGACAATGGTTACCTGTTTGCCCGGCATAGTTTCGAAAAGGACAACGCTGTGTTTGCGATGGATGAGTTCGGGATCAATCATGGCTTTTTGATGAACGGTTGCCGCAGCACTTTGGATAGTGGCTCGTCGAAGCGGGGAGGCCGCGTGTTAGCCTTGGACGGGATCAGCCAGTACGTGGAACTCCACAATGCCGTCAATGACTTCAAGGACAGCACGTTTGCCGTGTGGTGCAAAGCAAGTGTCGCCGCCGCCACAGACCAGCGGCTGTGGTCGTTGGGCGATGGCGTGAACAAGGTGATGTATCTAACTCCAAATGCGGCTGCCACCAGCAAGCCGCGCTTCGTCATCAGCGACGGCACCACCACCTTGACACTTGATAGCAGTGCCGCCCTCGCGGCCAACACGTGGAGTCACCTCGCAGTGGTCTTTTCGGGCAGCACTTGCACACTCTATCTCAACGGGGTGGCCGTGGCCAACAACCCGGCCATGTCCCTGCTGCCAGACAGTCTCAACGCGACGCTGATGGAAAATGCCAACTACCTCGGCCGCGGCTACTCTGGTAACTATTTCCAAGGGGCCCTGGATGATTTTCGCTGCTACATGCGTGGGCTGACGGCGGCCGAGCTGATGACCTTGTTCTCCACCGCCGCGCCTGCCCCCATCTCACTCACCGCCGACACCACCCCGCCCACGCCTAACTCCGCAACCTGGCTCGGTGCACCCATGGCCAGTGGCGACAGCCGTGTGACCATGAGTGCCACACCCGGCAGCGACGCCAGCGGCTGGGTCGAGTACTACTTTGCCTGTGTCTCTGGCGGCGGCCATGACTCGGGCTGGGTGTCGTTTAACAAATACACCGATTTCGGCCTAACTCCAGGCAGCACGCCTGCCTACACCGTCACCATGCGTGACCGCTCCGGCAATACCACCGGCACCTCCGCTGCCGCCACCGCAACACTCGCCACCTCAAGTGCAGGCAGCGCCAGTTTCAGTTATGGCCCGATCGGTATTGCCGACGGCCAGATCACGATGAGAGCCACCCAGGGCAGCAGCCCGAGCGGCAAGCTCGAATACAAGTTCGACCGCACGCTGCCCACTGCCGCCAGCAGCGGATGGCAAGCGTCAGCCACCTGGACCCAGAGCGGCCTAACCACGGGGACGAGTTATACATATACCGTCACGGTGCGCGACGGTCGCGGCAATACCAGCGTGCCGTCAGCACCCGTAGCCGCTCTAGCCCGTGATGACGCCGGCCCGGCCCTGCCGTCGCTGACCTACGCCCACTGGCAGATGTTGCCCTACGCCACCATCGATAACAAAGTATCGATGACGGCGATGGACACGAGCGACCCGAGCGGCGCGCAGTACTACTTCCATTGCATCAGCGGCGGAGCGCCGGATAGCGGTTGGCAGGCGGGCACCACCTATGTGACACCTGCCTTGGCCGACGGAACCTATGTCTATCAATACAAGGTCAGAGACCTGTCCGCCCGCAACAATGAGTCCGCCTATTCGACGAGCTTTGCCGCCACGATCACGCCCACCACCGGTTATCACAGCGCCAGCTTTGCCCAGGCGCGTAGTTTGCCGGACGATTCACTGGTGACGTTCAACGGGGTGGTCATGCAGGCGCTTTCCGACCATTATGTGGTCAAGGATGTGGCCAGCAATGCCACCATTAGCGTCACGAGTGACCAGTATGCGCAGGCGACCGATTCCGCCCATGTCCTAAAACTCTGCCAGATCAAGGGCCACTTGTGGACGTACGGCGCTACCCGATCGGTCACCTATGCCGCAGTCACCCCGATCATGGATCCACCGGCGTTTGCCGTCTCAGGAAAAATCACCGACGCGATCAGCGGTCTGGGAATTGCCGGGGCCAGCGTGTATTTCTCGAGTGTTCCTGGAGCCGCTGCGAATGCCAGTCTAACGGCCACTACCGATGCCAGTGGTCTCTATTCCGAGCCGGTACCTAACGGCCAATGGTATGTGGCGGTGGCTGCCCCGGACCATTTCCCGCCGTCTGATCAGACGCTCGTCGTCAATGGGTCGCCTCTAGCCAATATCAATTTCTCCCTCAATGCGGCCTCCACCATCACCTCGAGTGGCGGGGCAGGTGGCTCAATCAGCCCGGCGGGTGCCGTGCTGCTGGCTAACGGAACCAGCCAGGCCTTTGCGATCACGCCAAACGGCGGCCAGAGCATCACTGGTGTTTTGATAGATGGGGTCGAGCAGGGGTCCATCACGAGTTATACATTCAGCAACGTGACGGCCAACCACACGCTGGTGGCGACGTTCAGCGCCAACACCACCCATATTCCGCAGACGGCGAGCTTGCTGGATTCAGCGCTGGCCGCCAGTTTCCCGGCCAGTGGGCTGACGGGCAATTGGGCGAGTTATCTTCCGGCGGGAAAGACCTACACGGCGATGGGGACGCCGAGCGTGAACACACTCAACAATGCCAAGTGGGATTTAAACCTACGCAGCGACGGCGATGGTTTCGATTGCGGGGATCACGGGGCGACGGCCATCGCGTGCAGTGGCGCCAGCATTGTCGCGGTTATCAAACCGACGCGCAACACCACGGGTGACAGTTGGAACTCGATCGTGGACGTCTTTTATGACCGCCTTGTGTTAGGTATCTACAACAATACCGGGCGGATCATCGTCAGACGCAATGGCGGGTTTGATACCAGCAGCAGCGCGCTTCCAGACGGTCAGACGACGGTTCTGTGCCTGATTGTTCAGCCGGATGGCTCGTATAAAATCTATGCTAACGGCAGCCAGGTAAGCATGTCCGGCGGCGCGGCTATTGCGGGTGGATTCAGCTCGATGGTGCCGGGGGTGGCTGGTGCGTTTGCCACCCACATCAACATCGGTCGCAACAATCCCGACGGTTGGACGGTTTTCAACGGCAATATCGGGGATTTCTTCATTTATAAAGTCGCCCTGAGTGATGCCGAGCGGCAGGCGATTGAGGGCGACATGTCCACCAAGTTTGGCATTGCCACTCCCCGCACGATCACGGCGAGTGCAGGCATTGGCGGCTCACTGAGTCCGTCGGGCAGCGTGAGCGTGGCCAATGGCGGCAGCGCAACGTTTGTCGCCAGCTCCGCCACCGGGTTTGCCATATCTCAACTCACCGTGGACGGCGTCAGCCAAGGGGCGCTCACCAGTTATACCTTCAGCGACGTGGCTGCCAACCACACGATCTCGGCGAGTTTCAGCAGTGTGCCGACGTATGGAATTTCGGCATCCGCCGGAGCTAACGGATCCATCAACCCCTCCGGCACGCTGGTGGTGAATGCCGGAAGCAACCAGACCATCGCCATCACACCGGGCACCGGCTATCAAGTGGCCGACGTTGTGGTGGACGGCGTTTCGCAAGGTGCCATCGCCAGTTACACGTTCACCAATGTGCAGGCGGCCCACACGCTATCGGCCACCTTTGGCCTGCGTGTATGTGCCATCACGGCATCGGCGGCCGTCGGGGGGACGATCAGTCCGGGAGGCACGACGAATGTGAGTTTTGGATCGAATCAGACATTTGCGATCACTCCAAACACCAACTACGCCATTTCCAGCGTGCTGGTGGACGGCGTGGACATCGGTGCTCCGGCCAGTTATACTTTTAATTCGGTGATCGCCAACCACACGATTGCCGCAGTATTTATCGCCGGAGCCCGAAAAATCCCAGCGGCCGACCGGTTATTTGTGGCTCTTGATACCAAGGATATTGTGGGCACCAGCTCGATCACCTCCTGGCCGTGGCTGTGGCCGACTGGCAAATCCCTGACGAATATCGCCAGCCCAACAGTTCAAACCATCAACAGTACCAAATGGGAATGGAACATGCGCAGTGATGGCGACGGCTTGCGCGTCGGCCAGTACACCTCCAGCATTCCGGTCACCGGTGGCACCATCATCTGTGCAATCAAGCCCACCCGCAACGCCACCGCAGATGGCTGGAACTCGGTCGTGGACGTGATGTATGGCGAAATGGTCCTCGGCGTGAGCAATGCCACAGGCTTGCCCCAATTGCGCCTCAAGAAGGCCATGACCACCGGCAGCACGGCCATTCCCGACGGCCAGAAAACCATTCTCAGTCTGGTGGTCCAACCCGCTGGCAACTACACGGTCTATGCGAACGGTGTGGCGGTGTTGACCGGCAGTGGCGCGGCGATGAATGAGTGGCTGCCCGGCAACACCACCGGAAATCCCAGCGCTTACGACAGTTATATCGACATCGGACGCAGCGACCCCGACAGCTGGTCCGCGTTTAACGGAAATATCGGCGACGTGTTTCTCTACAAGACTGCTCTAACTGATTCTCAGCGCCAGCGTCTTGAGGCGGATATGATGAGCAAGTTCGGCGTCAGCGGCGGCAGCGGTGGCAGTTACTCGATCAGTGCCTCGGCGGCCACCGGGGGGACGATCAGTCCGGCAGGTACGACCTTGGTGAGTACCTCAGCCAACCAAACATACATCATCACCCCGAGCGGCGGCTATACCATTGCTGACGTTCAAATTGACGGCATCTCCGTGGGGGTGGCCGGCAGTTATACATTCACCCATGTGTTTGCCAACCATACCATCAACGCCACGTTCGCCGCCGCCACATCGTTTGCTATCAGTGCTGCGGCAGGCAGCGGCGGTTCGATCAGCCCGAGCGGCTCGGTGATTGTCAATGCTGGTGCCAGCCAGATGTTTGGCATCACACCGGACGCGGGCTATGGCATCGCACAGGTCACGGTTGACGGGGTCTTGGTCGGTTCACCTGCCAGTTATACTTTCAGCAATGTGCTCATCGGCCACTCCATCTCTGCCACCTTCGCGGCACTGCCAGCTCCTGGCGTCACGCTGGCCCGCCACTCGGGGACCGGCACGTCAACCACCTATGGCGATGCGCTGAGCTTCGACGTGAGCGTGAGTGGTTCGCCGGTGCCTTCGGGCATCGTGGTCCTCAAGGATGGTGGTTCTAACGGGACGATCGTCGCCAATGGAACCCTCTCCGGCGGCAGTTGCAGCCTCACTACCGCCCTGGACGAGCTTGCGGCCGGCTCTCATGCCAACCTGGTGGCGGTTTATGCAGGGGATGGCAACTTCGCCCCGGCCACATCCAGCGCTTTGTCCGCACAAATTGTCATTCCGAAACTGCTGACTGTTTTGGGAACCTCCGTAACCAGCAAGCCCTATGATGGCACCACCGCCGCTACTCTGACCGGTGCCACCTTGCCCGGCCTCGTTGCCAGTGATGCGCCCAGCCTCGATAATGCCAGCGTCGGAACGTTCAGCAGCAAAGACGCAGGCAGCGGCAAGGTTGTTAGCACGGCGATGGCCCTTTCCGGCACTTCCGCGCCGAACTACACCCTGGCGCAACCGGCACTCACTGGCACGATCACTCCCAAAGCGCTGACAGTGACGGGTACCCAGGTGGCCAGTAAACCCTATGACGGCAACACCGTTGCCACCCTAACCGGTGCTACCCTGAATGGCACCATCAGCGGCGAAGCGCTCACCCTCAATGCCAGCGGCACGTTCAATACCAAAGACGTTGGAAGCACCAAACCGGTGACCTCGACCTCCACTCTATCCGGTGCGCAGTCTGACAATTATTCCCTCACTCAACCCACCGGCTTGACGGGCAATATCACGGCCAGAGGGGTTAGCCTAACAGGCAACCGGACCTATGACGGCACAGCGGTGGCAGCCGCCGCCGATCTAATCATTTCCAACAACCTTGACGCCGCCAATCTCGGCCTGACCGGCAGTGCCAATTTGGCGGGCAAGGACGTCGGCTCCCAGGCGCTGGTCACCAGTTATGTGACGCCGGCGCGGGTGGGCAGTGCCGCCACCGGCAGCACTGGGGCCAGCGCTGCGAGTTCGTTTGGGGTAAGCGTCGCGTCTCCGGCGCCCGGCAACACGCTCGTCGCGGTGATCTCCACCCGCAGCGCGAGTACCGGTGCCGTCACAGGTATATCTAACACCGGGACAACCCTTGCCTGGACGAGAGCTGTGCAGTCCACGCCATCGATCTCCACGACCAGCGAAATCTGGTACGCGCCGGTGCTTGCTGGTGCGGGTACCAGCGTGACGATCAGCTTGTCCGCCGCGGTTTTTGCCGCTGCGGTGATTGTGGAGTATTCCGGGGTGCTGAGTGCCAGCCCTCTGGATGCATCAGCTAACAATAGCAATGGTTCCAACAGCACAGCCGCTAGTACCGGCACCACCGCCATGACCACTCAGGCTAACGAACTAGCAGTGGGCGGCATCGGCCTGAGGTCCAGCGGCTACACGTTGGGGACTCCGACCAATGCGTTTGTCGCAATCGCCAATGCCGCCTCCAGTGGATCCGCCACTTCCAACGCCAAGGTCTATGCGTTTGATAAGGTTCTAACTGCCACCGGGACAGTTGCCTCGGGCGGCACGGTGAGCACCTCGTCGCGCTGGTCCGGTGCCATCGCCACTTTTCGGGCCGCCAGTTCTGCCAGCCTGGCCCTCACTGGTCCCGCCGCTTCTAACTATACCTTGGCTGCTGCCAGCGGTGCGGTGACAGTCACTCCCAAACCGCTAGTGGTCAGCGGCTTGAGTGCCAGCGGCAGGCTTTACGACGGCACCAGTGCGGCAGTCCTAACGGGAACTTCGGCACTCCTTCCGGCGGAGGCCGGTGCCACCGGCAGCAGTGCTGATGGGAAGCCATACAGCGGCGACGCGCTGACGCTGGCCGGGACCCCGGCAGGCACATTTGCAGACAAGCACGTCGGTAACAGCAAACCTGTGAGTGTGAGCGGGTTGACTCTTGGCGGAGCCCAGGCTGCCGATTACACGCTCAGTCAGCCAAGTGGCCTGAGTGCCGGGATCACGCCACGCCCGGTGGCGGTGACGGCGGTGACTGCCACCAAGACCTACGATGGTACGACGGTTGCAGCAGGCATTCCGACGGTATCTCCGCCACTGGCCGCAGGCGATACCGCCAGTGTTCTTTCGGAATCGTTCCAAGACGGAAACGCGGGGGAGGGGATCAAGGTGCTCATCCCCAACATGACTATCAGTGACGGCAACAACGGTGCCAACTATGCCGTGACTCTGGCTAACTTTTTCGCCGGCACCATCACCAAGGCAACTGCTACAATCACTCTCAGTGGTTTGGCGGAAATCTACGACGGCACTCCGAAGGCCGCCTCGGCGACGAGCGATCCGGCTGGCTTGGCGGTTGTTCTAACATACGACGGATCGTCGGTCGCGCCGACTGCCCCGGGCAGCTACACGGTGGCGGCGACCCTCAACGAGGCGAATTACGCGGCAAGTGCCAGCGGCGTGTTAGTCATTGCGGCGGATGCACTCAGCGCTTGGCGCCACAGCCATTTCACATCAGAAAAAATTGCCGCCGGGCTTGCGTCAGATTCCGCGGATCCTGACGGTGACGGTTTGAGCAACCTCGCAGAATTCACGTTAGGCACAGATCCCAATGCCTTCACTCCCCAACTGCTTGTGCCAACGTGTGATGCATCCGGCAAGATTGTTGGTCTGACGTTTTTGGCCCATGCCGCCAATGGTGGTGATTACACGGGACTGACGAGGCATTACACGGTGGAGACTAGCCCGGACCTGGTGCAGCCCGCCTCGTGGCAGGCGCTGGACGGATTTTCCGACGTGATTGGCGGCGACCAGACGGTTGTGGTGCCATTGTCGGCAGCTGGGGCACGCCAGTTCTATCGGCTCAACGTGCGCTTGGAATAGCGGGGGCGGCAAAGAGCGCGCTGGTGGCTTGGTTGAGGGCGTGAATCGAGCCGCCGCCGGGGGAATGGAAGACATATGAATGGCGCAGCGTGTTGCCCAGATAGTCTTTGGCGGCTGCAACAGCAGCCGGCAGGCACTCGCCCAGGGCTAGTCCCGCAGTGACGGCGGCCGAGAGCGTGCATCCTGTGCCGTGCGAACCCGCCACTGACAACCGGGGCGCGCAAAATGGATGGACCTCGCCGTCGGCCACCAATACATCGAGGCAATCCGGGCCGTCTAGGTGGCCACCCTTTAATAAAACGCCAGTTTTAAACATCTCTGCCAGGCGAAGTGCTGCGGGAATGAGGGCGGCTTTGTTGGGGATGGAGTCGTTGAGCAGGGCCTCGGCCTCGGGCAGGTTCGGGGTGATTAGGCGGGCGAGCGGCAGCAGCAACTCACGATAGGCCCGCATCGCCGCAGGCTCTAGCAGCGGGGTTCCGGTCGAGGCGATCATCACTGGATCGACGACCAGCGGGAGCCGTGGACGCGCCGCGAGTAGCTCGGCGACCGCCGCCACGTGGGCCGCAGAAACCAGCATGCCGGTTTTCACCGCCGCGACTGGAAACGCGTCGAGCATCAGCGCCAGTTGTTTGCGCAGCAGGTCCACAGGCACGGGATGGACGGCCCGCACGACGTTGGCGGATTCCGCGACGACGCAGGTGAGCACGGTGAGACCGTGCACGCCGAAGTGCTGGAAGGTTTTCAAATCGGCCTGGATGCCCGCGCCTGCGGAGCAATCCGAGCCTGCAATCGTCATTGCCACGGGCGGAGGACTGGTCACGGTTTATTCATAGCGCGACGGCGCAGCGGCACCAGTGAATTTTCGTGCTTGGCAGAGGCGGCCTCAGACGGAACCATGCCGGCCATGGCAGGACCGCTCCGCGAATTCGAAGACCTTCACGTCAGCGTGGACGATGTGATCTACATGCCCGGGCTGGATGCCAGCGCGGAAAAGCCGAATCCATTCGTCTATTTCATCTCAATTCACAACGATTCACCCGTCCCGGTGACGATCCGCGGCCGCAAGTGGGTCGTGCATGAGGATGGCGGCGAGGTCACCGTCGTCGAAGGCGCCGGGGTCGTCGGCCAAAACCCCACCATCAGCCCAGGCGAGCATTTTTCCTACAATAGTTACCACATCGTTGCAAATTCGGCACTCGTGAGCGGGGCGTTTTTCGGTGAGACCGCCGACGGTGAGTGGATATTCGCCCGCATTCCGGAATTCCGGATGGAGGTGCCCAAGGGGCTCTAGCAACCCTCTAGCAAGCGTCCGCGTCTAACCCCGGGAAATTTGGAATGATAGATCATGAAAGACACAAAATCATTGCTTGTTCTCAGCGTGCTGGGCCTTGCGTCCATGGCACCGCTGGTTCGCTCGGCCCCTCCTGCCGCAGCCGCCAGCCGACCCAACATCATTTTTCTGATGGACGACGAGCACCGCTGGGATTATCTCGGCCGCTTGGATCCAACGGTGAAAACGCCGACATTGGATCGGCTGGCGAAGGAGGGCATCTTGTTTGATCAGGCGGTGTGTCAGGCACCCATGTGCATCCCGAGTCGCCACTCGATGATGCTGGGACTTTATCCCCATCAGATCGGGATTTTGAGCAATGGGCCGGGGCTCAATGATTCGCAGCTGCCCTGTGATCCGTTGCCGGAGTTATTGCGCAAGGCGGGCTATCAAACTGCGGGTTTTGGCAAGACCCATTGGCTGGCCAGCCAGTGTTCCACCCGCGGTTTTGAGATACGCTATTCCTCGACCGACCGTGAGAAGGGTGCGATTATGATGGGCAAGGACAATCCCGACGGTTTGAAGCGCTACGACGCGGAGGTGAAGGATTACGGTGATGGCGAAGAGTTTCCGGCAGGCTATATCGGCCGCACCAGTGCGGTGCCCGAGGAGGATCACCGCGATGGATGGTCCCTGAAACATTGCTTGGAATTCCTCGACCAAGGCCTTGATGAGAAGCGCCCCCTGTTCCTCTATCTGTCATTCTTGAAACCCCACGCCGGTGCCAATGTGCCTCCCGGCTATGAGGACCTCTATGACCTAGCATCCATGCCAGTGCCCGCACAACCCACGCTGGCTCAAGTCGAACCCTGCCACGCCACCGGCAACGACCGCCAGGATATGTATCGCGAATTTTGGAGCAACGCCACCAAACAGCAATGGCAGCAAATGGTCCTGCGCTACCGGGCCAATTGCTCGTGGATAGATAACATGTTCGGCCGCGTCATGGATAAGCTGCGTGCCAAAGGATTATTGGAAAATTGTCTCATCATCTATGTCTCTGATCATGGGGAAATGTTAGGCGAACGCTACTACCGCTTTAACAAATACTGCCTTTACGACGCCAGCGCCCGCGTCCCGTTGATCCTCTCAGGCACCGCCGTGCCGGCCGCCAAACGCGGCTCCCTTGACCACCGCATGGCTGAGGAAGTTGATATCTATCCGACCATCGCGGCCCTCGCCGGCATCCCCCTCACCGGCAAACCCGGCGAAAACCTGCTGGATACCAGCAACAGAAAAGCTGGATTTTGCGAGTACAGTGACCGCCCCCAGGCGGTGGCCTTCATGTGGCGCACCAGCACTAGCAAGTTGATCCTGTCCTTTCCCAAAGGGCCGGTCGGCCAAGGTCACGTCGAACTGACCGACGCGGTGGCCGGCGAACTCTATGATCTGCAGGCAGATCCCAAGGAGTGGCACAACCTCTACGCCGCTCCAGAGGCCGCCGCCCTCCGCGAATCCATGTGCCACGAATTGCTCGACCACCTCAACCACGTCGCCCTCAAACCGGCGAAATAGACAGATCTGGAATTTTTGGGATCGGCTGATATATCTGCCGAAAAAGCACGCCCCCACGATGCGATCGTCATCGCTGTCGTGGCAATCATAACTACAGGTAATTGCAATGAACTACCACACGGTTCAGGCGATGGGTGGCGCGATGCCCAGACTGGCAAAGAGGCCGGTGAGAAAGCCTCGCGCCTCGGGAGTTCCTTCGCAGGGTGCCCAAGGTGCGGAACTTCCTTCGGTATGCGGAACAAACGGACCTTCCTTGATTTCATAGATCGCCGAGCCGGATTCGAGGGAGGCGAGCGTGTGATAGGAATTTTCTTCGAATTCCACAGCGAGGTTGCCGCTGGCGGCATTCAGGAGACAATGGTCGCGGATGGAGCCGTCATCGTTAAAGACCACCGCCAGGACGGTTCCACGCAACAGCACGAAGCATTCCTCTTTGGTGACATGCTTGTGCGGCCGGATATAGGCCCACGGTTCCAGCGCATTGAGCAGGCGCTGCACGGGGTCAGACAATTCCGGATGAAAATTGTGGTTCATCCGAAGCCGCGGCGAGACCTTCGCCTTGGCGGTGACTTCGTCGAGGAGCTGGCTGGTGATCTTGATCATTTTCTATGTTTGATGGATAGAAGAACACGGGCGGGCCGCCCGTGCCCCTCTGATCATCGATCAATAGCGGTAGTGGTCGGCCTTGTACGGGCCCTCCACCGGCACGCCGATGTAGTCTGCCTGCTCGGGGGTGAGCTGGGTGAGTTTTACACCAATTTTGGCGAGGTGGAGTCGGGCGACTTCCTCGTCGAGGACTTTGGATAGAACCATGACCTGGCCGGCTTGATAGACATCCTTGTTTTTCCAGAGGTCGATTTGGGCGAGTGTCTGGTTGGTGAAGCTATTGGACATAACGAAGCTCGGGTGGCCGGTGGCGCAGCCCAAGTTGACGAGACGGCCCTCTGCCAACATATAGAGACTGTTGCCGGTGGGGAACGTGTACTTATCAACTTGCGGCTTGATGTTTTTACGAACCACGCCCGGGGCGTTGTTGAGCTTGTCGATTTGGATTTCGTTATCGAAGTGGCCGATGTTGCAGACGATCGCCTGGTCCTTCATTTTTTCCATGTGCTCGAGGCGGATGATATCCTTGTTGCCGGTGGTGGTAACATAAATATCGCCCCAGCCAAGGGTGTCCTCGACGGGCAACACGCGGAATCCTTCCATGGCAGCTTGCAGCGCGCAGATCGGATCCACTTCGGTGACCACCACTTGTGCACCCTGGCCGCGCAGGGCTTGGGCGCAGCCTTTGCCGACGTCGCCGTAGCCGCAGACCACGCCGACTTTGCCGGAGATCATTACATCGGTGGCGCGTTTGATGCCATCGACGAGCGACTCGCGGCAACCGTAGAGGTTGTCGAATTTTGATTTGGTGACTGAGTCATTGACGTTGATGGCGGGCACCAGCAGGGTGCCGGCCTTGGCCATTTGATAGAGACGGTGCACTCCGGTGGTGGTTTCTTCGGAAACGCCCTTCCAGTCGGCGACGAAGCGGTGGAAGATGCCGGGTTGTTCGACCTGGATCTTTTTGAGCAGTTCTTTGATGACTTGTTCCTCGTGACTGCCGGAGGCGGTGGTGATCCAATCGGAACCGTTTTCCATTTCAAACCCCTTGTGGATGAGCAGGGTGGCATCACCGCCGTCATCGACGATGAGTTGAGGGCCGAGGCCAGCTGGGTTGACCAGGGCCTTCCAGGTGCACCACCAATATTCTTCGAGGGTTTCGCCCTTCCATGCGAACACGGGGATACCAGTGGCGGCCACTGCGGCTGCGGCGTGGTCTTGGGTCGAGAAGATGTTGCAGGACACCCAGCGCACTTCCGCTCCGAGGTCCACTAACGTCTCAATGAGGACTGCGGTTTGGATAGTCATGTGCAGTGAGCCCATGATGCGGACGCCTTGCAGCGGTTTCTCGGGACCATACTTGGCGCGGGTGGCCATCAGACCGGGCATCTCGTGCTCGGCAATTTCAATTTCCTTGCGGCCGAATTCGGCCAGGGTGATATCACGGACTTTATAATCAGTTAGACTCATGGTGGGGGGGATCGTTTGTGGTGTGTTAGAATTGAGAATTTAGACAGAAGACTTTGAGACAGAAGACGCAAGACGCAAGACTTGAAGACGCAAGACACAAGAGAAGAATCAGAAGAAGAAAGAGAGCATGGCGCTGAACAAATTGCCTCCGAGGCGTTTTCTGAGGCCTTCAATCATGGAAGCTATTTCCTTGGTTTCCTGTATCAGCGGTGTGGCAGCCGCAGCGGAGAATACTCCGGCTTGAAGTCCGATGTAAAGCTGGGTGCGGAGTTCGCCTGCCGAACCTTTGGCGATAGAAAGAAACCGTCGGAATTCCCGATCACTCTCACGCTCGGCCCCCTCCGCTATGTTGGAGGGCACCGAAATGCAGCATCGCGCCATCTGATCCCGCAAAGCATATAGTTTCACCGGATCAATCAGATTGAGAATGGAAACAGCCAGAAGCGAACTTCGCTTCCAGACTTCCAACTCTTCAAAGTGATGCAGCGGCATAGCGAAATCTTCTCTATCTTCTCTTTCTTATCTTTCTTCTCTTGTGTCTTGCGTCTTGCAGTCTTGCAGTCTTGCGTCTGTCGGCGCTAGCCGACGGCTTTCTTGAGTGCGGCGGCCTTGTCGGTGGCTTCCCAAGTGAGGTCGGCGTCGGTTTTTCCGAAGTGACCGTAGTTGGTGGTTAGGGAGTAGATCGGGCGCAGCAGTTTGAGTTGTTTGACGATGTCGGCCGGCTTGAACGAGAACACCTTGAGGATGCCCGCGAGGATCGCCTCATCACTGGCGGTGCCCGTGCCGAAGGTATCGACGTGGACGCTGACCGGCTGGGGATGACCGATGG
>Ga0118677_10007345_pt1 | contig 18221 bp, 10 predicted proteins | sample AliMusrvi5mmetaG_FD_86154 | JGI IMG/M metagenome (GOLD analysis project Ga0118677, IMG submission 86154) | reverse complement strand
TGGTTGCCGTGAAACCCTGCACGACGATCCCCGTGCTCTGCAGCCAGAAGCAGCGGCTCACGCCCTGCCCGTCCACACAGGTGGCCCGGTAACCGTTCACGCCGGCCACCGTAAGTGTCTGCGTCACGGTGACCGGCGAGGAGACGCGGTAGACGCCCGCGCTCACGAATACCGAGTCGCCGGCGAGGGACGTATCGACCGCGTCCTGGATGAGCGTGGCGGCGGTCTGCCAGTTGGTGTAGGGCCAAAGGGACTGGCCGTCCGGGGCGACATAGTGCGCGGGGGACGCCCCCGTGTAAGGCACGACCTTCTCGTAGCACCCGATGTCGACGCAGACGCCCATGAGCCGCTGGCGGCCCTCGATATCCCGGCCGGCCGCCATCCATGCCTGGTTGGTTCCATGATCGATGCACGGCGAGCCCCAGTTCAGATGATAGTCACCCGCGTTCCGGTCCACGAACATGGGATCGGCCGTAACGCACTGAGACCCCGTCGCCGGCGCTGTGCAGCAGTTGCTGTAGGTGAAGCTCGACCCCGAGTTCCAGTAATTCGAGCCTCCCGTGGTCACGGTGTTGAAGTACGCGATCGTGTTGGCGACGGCGGCCGAGAGGTTCACGTACAGGCCGCCTCCGATGTTCGCGGAGTTGCTCGCGACCGTGCAGTTCTGCACGCTGCCACCGTCGCACAACACGCCTCCGCCTTGATTGGCGGCCGTATTGGCGAATAGGAGACAGTTTTGCAGCGTGCCGCCCGACGACTGGTAGGCGCCCCCGCCGGTGTCGGCGCCGTTGCGCGCGAACGTGCAACGCTGCGCCAGTCCTCCCCCGTCCAGCATCGCTCCGCCGCCTCGAAACCCGCATGTGTTCCGGACAAAGAGAACCTCTTCCACGGTGCCGCCTTGGCACAGGTACGCGCCGGCCCCATCCCAAGCCACGTTGTTGCTGACCACGCAGTCCCTTGCCGCGGCCCCCTGCCGCAGATACAGACCTCCGCCCTGCCGGTTGCCGTATGCCGCGTTGTTTCCGTCGATCTGGCAGCCGTCGGCCACGCCTCCGGCCGCTCCGAAAAAGACACCGGCCCCGTAGCTCGCCGAGCAGCCGGTGACCCGGCAGTCCCGAATCGTTCCGCCCGGGACGGTCACGTACACCCCGCCGCCCACATCGTTCGCGTAGCCGTTGGCCGCCGTGAAGCCCTCGATCACGGCGTTGGTGTGATCGATTTCAAAACACCGCCGCGCATTCCAGCCGTTGACGACAGTCTGGGCCGAGCCGTTCATGCCCAGGAGATGGATGGCACGGGTAAGCGTGACCGGCGAACTTGCCCGATACGTGCCTCCGCTCACCATCACGCAGGTGCCATCCGACGCCACGTCCACCGCGGTCTGGATGTTGGTCGCGGCTTGAACCCAGTTTGTGTACGGGAAGACGTTCAGGCCGTTGGTCGCCACATAGACCTCCGGCCAGAACTGCACGCCAAAGTTCATCTGGATCGTGTGATTCGCCGTCACGTTATGGAACGTAAAGATGTTGGACGAACCGGCGGATGCTCCGTCCACCAGGACGTTGGTGACCTGGTAGTTCGCGCTGGGCGCGCCCGTGAAGGTGATGTCGGCGCCGTAGGCGACCTGCACGGATCCGCTGGGCGAAATCGAGCCGTTAGGACCCGCAGTGGCCACGATTCGGGGATCGGCCTCGTACGGGCCGATATCCACGCACGCGTTGATGATGCGGGGGCGGTTGTCGAGATCGAACGCACTGGTCATCCACGTCTGGTTGGTGCCGGCCTCGATGCAGGGCGAACCCGCCGCCAGCCGGTAGTTGCCCGCGACCCGATCCACGAACGACGGGTCGTTCGTCACGCAGGCCGTCCCTTTGGCCGGCGTTGTGCAGCAGTGGGTAAACGACGCGAGGCTGTAGCCGTCCCACCAGTTACTGTGGGCGTTACCCGTGTTGAACCACAACACCGAATTCTCCACGGTCCCGCCGTCGAAACAAAACACCCCTCCGTCGTTATCGCTGATCGTGCAGTTTTGCACCGTGCCGCCCGCGCAGAGATACACGCCGCCGCCCTGCTGCGCCGTGTTCGCCCGGATCAGACTGTCGCGCAGGGTCACGCCCTGCCGCAGATATACTCCGGCGCCCTGTTGGTTCCCGCCCGCCGCCGTGTTGCTCTCCACGATGCACTGCTCGATCAGCCCGCCCTGGCCGCCGAAGAACACCCCGGCGCCGAAGTCCGCCTGGCATCCCGTAACGCGGCAGTTCCGCACCGTGCCGCCCGCCGCCGTCAGATAGACGCCGCCGCCCACGTCGCTCGCATAGCCGCCCGTCGCCGTGAAGCCTTGGATCACGGCGTTGGAATGGGTGAGGCAGAAGCATCGGCTGGAACCACCGCCATCCACCGAGGTAACGCCATAACCGTTGACGCTGCGAAGCGTGACGGCGTTGGACACCGTCACAGGCGACGCGGCGCGATAGGTCCCGTCGGTAACCACCACGGTGTCCCCGCCGCCCGCGGCGTTGAGCGCCCACTGGATGTTCGTCGCAGCGGTAGCCCAACTCGTGTAAGGGCTCTGCTGAGAGAGATTGTCCGGCCGCACATAATGCGTGTCGGCTGAGGCACGACTGACTGCCGCCGTCGCGACGGCCACGAAAAAAACTCGCGTGGTCCAGTGCATGATCCACCCCCGTTATCGGCTGCGCCATCGTTCAAGAGCGGCGGGCCGGCGCCTGCCACTCGGGTAGATTCTCGACCACTCCTACGCGTGTAGTGTCGTGCCGCTCCACTGCCGCGTCAACACAAAAACGGCCACCCAAAACGGTCTCACGCCTGCCAGCGCGACAGGGCATAGATGCCCAGCAGGGCGTCGGTATCGTCGGTGTGGCTCTTGGGGCCGACCCGTTCACGCGCTTCCCGCATAAGTTCCAGGTACCATACGCCCACGCCGAACCGCGAATCGTGCCAGATCAAAGTCTCGACAAACGCTTCGGCGTCGCCCCCAAACTCCACCCCGTAGTGCAGGGCCGCCAGGCCGATCGCCAGATCGAATAGCATGTCCTCGAAACCGTCCAGCGCACCAGCCGCATAAGCCTGTTCAATGGTCCGGGTTTTGTCGATCATGGCCCGGCCCTGTGCCTGCATGCTCTCCCGCGTCGCCGTGCCGATCACCTCGCGCAGGTGCTGCAGGAGCCGTTCCGACTCCGTGCCCCGGTCGCGATGTTCGCGCACCAGGATGCGGTAGAACTCGCTCGGCTCGCCGATCAGGTCGGCCACGGCCACGGCCAGCGACCCTTTCAGTACCGGATTGGTCGTCTCCTGCATGCGCGGCAGAATCTCGTAGATGGCCGCCATTTCGCCCAACTTTGCCAGAGCCTCGCTGGAGGCCGACACGACCTTGGAGTCCCGGCTCTCGTGGAGCACCTGCATCAACGGCTCCGTGGCACGCGCGTCGCCGATCTCGCCGAGCGTGCGGGCCGTCTCGGAAACCGTCTCGCGATCCGCGTCGCTCAGGCGCCGCACCAACGCCTCGACGCTCGACCGCGAATGCGTCTGGCGCAACGCCCGCGCAATCTGGGGCCGCAGGTCGATATCCGGGTCGTCAAGCTTGCGCACGAGCGCCTGCACCGCATCCGGGCTGCCGATGCGGCCGAGGGCCATGGCGGCTTCTTCGCGGACCTCTGCCGACGGATCGTCCAGTTTCTCGATCAGATCGCGCACGGCAATACGCAGGCGGTCCTCGCCCAATTTGCGGACCGCATCCGCCCGGCCGTCGCTCGTGGTCGAGCTGAGCATCGTGAAGATATTGTAGACACCCGTAAACACCCGTAGCGGGTTTCCCACCTGCAAACTGGCCAGGGCCGTGCGAAACGTCATTTCGCCCTCGCGCTGACGCACGGCCAGAAGCATGCGCACCGCCACCAGCCACACCAGCGCTGTCTGCATAATCACCAATACATGGAAGAAATTGAATGGCGAACCCGTGGGCATGATCCACGATACCGGGTGCGCCGTCATCCAGTCCATGACCTTGCCGCCCACAAGCGGCCCCATGGCGCCGATCGCGCCCACCAGACTCCAATGCGCGGCCATGGCCATCGTACGACCGTTCGCCGGCGATAGCGCCGCCGCCAGACTGACCTGGGACAGTCCCACGCCCGAGTAAAAAAGCCCGCCAAGGACATTCGTCACGACCAGAATCAGCAACGGCTGCGGCACCATGAACGTGGGTAGCCAGGGCAGGTTGATCGGCACCAGCCCCTTGTGCATGAAGAACCACGAGATGCCCAGGGCCGGCGCCACGATCATCATGACGGCACCGAAGTTGCGCGCCCCCACCCGGTCCATCACGTAACTCCACAGCAGACCCGCGATCGAGCCGCCGATCATGCCGCTGATCACCGTGTAGGACATCGCCGCATAGCCGATGCCGTATTCCCTGTTAAGGCAGACGAACCCGAACTGCCCGACGAGGCCGATGCTGAACGTCCAGACGCCCATGGCCAACGTCAGCCACAGGAAATCCCGGTTGCGAAAAGGAGCGGCAAACCGGGCTAGCACGCCGCCCAGTGGCGGCGTTCCGTCCGGCTTGGGTTCCGGCACCCAGAGGTGGATGATGATATCCGCCGATCCGAGTACAGCGGCCAGGCTGAACACCACGCCGAACCCGAGCATGAGCCGATGCGGATCGGCGGGACTGTTGAACGCATCCAGCAGCCAGCCGGCGATGAGCATGCCGAACAGACTCGCGACCGAGACGTAGCTCTGCCGGATGCCCCAGAAGCGGGCACGCGACTGAGGCGGCACAAACTCCGCCATCCAACTCCACCAGGGCGCCGTGCCGATTTGTGCCAGAACACTGCTGACGGCGACCACGGCGACCACGGCTCCGGCCATCCACGGTTGGTCCGGCGCGAAGAACAACGGCAGCAAGGCGGGAATGAACCACAGCAACCGGTGAATCAACACCACCGTGCCCCAGTAGGGCTTGCGCGCGGGCAGGCGCTCCGCCATCAGGGCCGACGGAATCTGCAGGGCCATGGCCAGTTGACCCACTGTCGACGTCAGCCCGATCATGACACCGCTGGCGTTAATGGCGCGCATGAACATCGTGAGCGGCATGCCGCCCGCGATGTTGCCCCAGATGCTGCCAAGGCAGCCGGCCACGATATTCACGCGCATGCCGCGCCGGACGTCGGCATCGGTCATCGGGGTGCCGTCGGTCTTCAATTGGATGCGGCGCGGGTTGGCCATGGGACTGCTCCAGACGGATGACGAAAGACTCAGCCGTCTCCAAACGACGTACCCACCGCGCGGGCGGCCTGCACCAATTCGTGGTCGCGGGTCACGACTTTCAGGCTCGCGATCGCATCGGCGATCGGCACGGGCTCAACGACCGCGCCGTGAAGCGCCGCCATAAACCCGTACTGCCCGCGGCCGGCGAGATGCGCGGCCAGCACGCCGAAGCGGGTCGCCAGCACGCGATCGAACGCCGTGGGACTGCCTCCGCGCAAAAGGTGCCCCAACACCGTCACGCGTGTCTCCAGGCCTGTGCCCTCGGAAACCCGGCGCGCCACGACATCACCCACCCCGCCCAACTGCTTGGCGTCCGTGCGCTTCGTGTCGTAGGCTTTGACAATCTCGCCCACGTCCGGGCACTTCGCGCCTTCGGCAACGCACACGATGCTGAATCGCTTGCCATGCCGGCTGCGTTCGATCACCTTGCGGTACACGCCTTCCCAGGTGAACGGGATCTCCGGAATGAGGATGATGTCGGCGCCGCCGGCCAGTCCGGCAGTCAGGGCAATCCAGCCGGCATACCGGCCCATCACCTCAATGACCATCACCCGGTGGTGGGCCGAGGCTGTGGTGTGCAGCCGGTCAATGGCTTCCGTGGCCACGGCCACGGCCGTATCGTGGCCGAAGGTCCGATCCGTCGCTGCCAAATCGTTGTCGATCGTCTTCGGCACGCCGACCACGTTGGCACCCAGGCTGGCCATTCGGTTCGAGATGTTCATCGTACCGTCCCCGCCCACGGTGACCAGACAATCAAGTTGCCATTGCCGGTAATGGTCCATCGCCTGAGCGGATAAATCGCGGATCTCGCTTCCTGCCGGGCCCGTCACAGGAAAATGCCAGGGATCGCCCCTATTGGACGTACCGAGGATGGTCCCACCCATGTTGATGATGCCCGAAACGTCGGGATTCTCCAGTTCACGCTTGTGCCCCGCCACCAAGCCCTCGAAACCATCTTCGACGCCGACGATCGTGGCGCCATATTGCGTTATGGCGGTCTTCGCCACGGCCCGGATGACCGCGTTCAAACCCGGACAGTCGCCACCCCCTGTCAAAATCCCGATTCGCTTCATGCCGCCCATGGTCGTTGAGAACCGCCCGCCGGTCAATGCGATATGATAGACGTTTGAGGGAGTGCTGCTGGTGTGACTGGGATACCGGTGACTTCACAGCCGCCTGCAGCCAGACTCGTCCCGCCCGGCAACAAGCGGGCCGTTTCGCCGAAATTCACGGTGACGGTCACGCCGTTGGCAAACCGCGTCTGCTGCACGTCCCGGTCGGGCGTCAGAAACCGGTGATCGATCATCTCGGCGTAGCCGACAGCCCGGGCAACGCGGCTCACCGCGGCGTAACTCTTCACAAACCGGTCGCGCTCCTTCGCCCACTGAGCGCGGTCGAACATAAACATCGGCGGCGTGCCGTAAAGTTGGTTGAACAAGTCGCGTTTATCCCACAGGGCCGGCAGCTTGTTGTTGTAGTCGCCCCAGTACCACTGCGCCACGACACAATCATGATAAACCAGTTCCCAAAGCGGCAACCGATACCGGTGCCCCATTTGGAAACGCGCCACATCCGCCGGCACCTCAGTCCAGATGCGGGCCATGTCACGGCCGGCTTCGGGCACGCGGTACGGGCCAAGGCTGAGCATGCCTTCGAAATAGTCCACATAGGGCACCGACGCATCATGGCCGGTCTCGCTGCCGGTCACCAGACCGAACGTCTTCGACACCACAGCCAACAACTCCATCTTGAAGTGGCGGCTGTCGCGCCGGGTCATCGGGTGGTCCGGACTGTAGCACTCGCGCCAGGGCGAAGCCGTCGTCGTATCAATGAACCGGCAACGGTAAGGATGGTCGCGCAGATCCGCCGCGATCCGCTCGCGCGCATAAGCCGGCGCCTGCCGGTCGCACAGCACACCGCACGGAATCATCGGGCCGCTCTTCGTCTCCACCGGCCAGCCCCGAATCCAATCGCCGTCCGCCCCGAGCATGAGATCCTTGGGCCAACCTGCCGAGGTCCAGTCTGGACTCACCCACTGCAGTTTCGGGAACTGCGCGGGGTCCATGGTGTCCTGGTAAATGTCATAGCGGCTGGTCAGCACACCGGCCTGGTTCAAGGCGCGGATCGCGTCGGGCGAGGCCTTGTCGCTCCAAAGCACGCGCGTGATCCCGGCCGCCTGAAGGTTGCTGACGATGCCGACCGGATCGCGGTCCCAGCACCAGACGTTCACCGCGCCAATCAGTTTGTCGATCTCGGGCTTCGCCTTCCGCTTGTCGGCCAGAGTGCGAAACAACCCGATCTCCTGTGCATACGTCCGGTAGCGCTTGCACATCGCCACATGACCGCCCTGGTCGAAGAACACGTATCGGAGTTTGCGTTCGTAACCGAGCCGGCCTTGTTCCGCGTCCCATTCGGGCGCGCCCATCAGCCGCCCGTCGCGCCGCACCAGATGCAACGTCGCATCGTCCGGTGTTTCGAGCAGCGTCATCTGGGCGCGTCCGTCCGCCGCCTCGACGCCCCAGAACCCCATGCAGATCCCGTGCCCGCCGTAGGCGACCAGCCGCCACTCCGGAATCGATGTGTCCGTGACCGGGTACGAAATACCCTCGTTCATGGGTATCACGAGACTGGTGTTCGTACCGGAGGCAAAGGGCGCCGGAAACGCGAGCGGCCGGTCAAGCGCCACGTCACCTGATAGTGTGACGGTGACTTCCGGCGCACGTTCGTCGAGTTGTACGTCGGCCGCCAGGGATTGGCCCGTGGCCACATGCAGAAGCGCAAGCCGCCAGCCACGCCGGCCCATTGGCTTCACATCGGTCACCGCCAGATCGGTGGCCACGGGCATTTGCGTCCAGACCTGGCCGGTCCGTTTGTCCGTGACGGCCAGCGTGGCGTCTTCCGTGCGCAGTTCCACCGACAATGAATCGTTCTCGACAGACAGCGTCGGCGCCAGCCCGCGGCGGCGGTCGCCGATGTTGTCGGCGGCGGTCAGCCGGAACCCGCTCATCCAGACGGTGGCCGGCCCGTCGCCGATCAGGCGGGGTCGCACGCACGTGACGCCCGGCGGCACCAAAATGCGGGATTCGAGCAGGCGCCATGCGTCGGTGTGCCGAGTGCGCGCCGCGCCATAGGACCACTCGCGCGCCTCGTCGCGGGCGTCATAAAGCACGAAACCGGTTTCCGCGGATCCCTCACCCGTCACCTTCACCCAGGCGGAAAGGTCAAGCAGGTCGCCGGACTTCACGGCAAAGCGATCACTGGGATACAGGCTCCAATCGCGTGCCGCCGTGTGCTCAATGCGGAGCGACGGCCGTCCATCGCGGGCAACCGCGGCATCGATCGCCTGTGTCGCGGCGCCCTCCGCGCGCGCCCAAAGCGGCTGCCAGTCCCAGGTGGCGACAACCTCGTGGGTCGAAAGCGTCCGGAGCGTTTCGGCAACACCCGGCGCGCCTGTAAGCGAGAATAGGACCATAGCCCATATAACCGATTTCATAGTCCGGTCCGTCCCTGTAGTGATCTGCGAAGACTATCACCAAGAAGGGCACGAAGGACACGAAGATTCGAATGGCGAGGCAACTACGACCATGCACTCAATGCCACCCTTTTTGCAGACTCCTGGCCCATCCTCCTCATCCTGACGAAGCCACCCTCGTCGCCATCAACGATGCCCATGACTATTTCGACAGCCACAAGAACCACATGGATTATCCCGCCGCCGCCAGACTCGGCCTCCCCATCGGAAGTGGCTCCATGGAGTCCCAGTGCTCCCACTTCCAGGACCGATTCAAACGCAGGGGACAGTTTTGGTCCAAGAAGGACTTTGCCGCACTGCTCGAAGTCGCTGTGCGTCACCACAATCGCGAATTCGCCTCCCTTTGGGCTGCCTAGTCGCACCGAATCGCAGTTGCGCCCTGCGTCCCCGCGACCAGGGCCAGGATTCCTGTCCCAGAAAGAGGACCCCGCCGTCCCGCCACCGCCTCAAATCGCGCGAGCGTTTGATGCCGATGCCATTTTCCGGCGAATGAAACAGAATCGGAGACGGGAGTCTGTCCAGCGCGATCATGGCTGCAAGAGAAACGCGTCTAGCTCCATCGGACCGGATGGAAGTTCAAAAGTCAGGTCGTTATCCACGGCCTTTACCGGCGCGGCTTCGCCGGTTACCAGAGGTCGATTGCGAGAATGAACTGCGACCTGGCGCGTTAAGGAACGGCGATGTACTGTGGCGCACCGGTCAGGGCCAGTGTCACCTTCCCGTCATGGACCGCGATGGTCCCCTTCTCGCCGTAGATCCCCACCGTCGTCAGGGCACCGGTGGCGGTGACAGGAACGGACACCTCATGCGTCACGATCTTATCCGGGCTCTCTCCGGGCGGCGGCGCTGTCCACGCCACCCACTTGGCTGGGCCGGCTGGCTGCACGAAACGCAAGACGAAATCGCGCGGCGACTCCAGCGGCACCCGCCCTGCCAGTTTGTAACCGTTCAACTGCGCGATCATAACCGCCGCCGCATCGCACGCGGGCATGCGCTTGCCGCCCGGTCCGGCCGGCCCGTTGAACAAACTAAAGCCTTCCCTGCCGCTCCACTCGTACCAACTGGTCAATCGGATTCCATAAAGCAGATCGACCATGTACTGACGGACAAAATGCCACGCCTGATAGTCGGCGCTGAGTTTCGGGTCACCGCCGGCGTGGCCCTCGGCCTTGCCGATCGGGAAGCCCCGCTCGGTGTTCAGGATCGGCATGTTCGTGACGCCACCGAGCTCGGCCATCATCCGCCGCACGCGGGCGTACGCCTCTTCGTAGTCTTCGGGATTCTTAGTCGAGTACGGATGCACCGACCAGGCATCGATGCCCGACTTAAGGATTCCCTTTTGGAAGCAGAAGGTCTGCCATTCATAGGAATCCTTCCATAGCCCGGACACGGATCCGCCGACAATGAAGCACTTGGGATCAGCGGCGCGCATGGCCTTGACCGCGGCGTTGACCAACGCCACATATTCCTCGGCGTAGGGCTCCGTATTGCCCTTCTTCCCGTGCCGTCCCCAGAACGTCATGGTGTTGGGTTCGTTCCACAATTCCCAAATAATGGCGTCGTTCTTGTAGTGCTCCGCCAGGGCGGCGGCATAGCGGGCATAGGCCGCGCGGCCCGGCTCCAGGTGCACGGGCGGATACAGGGGGTTGCCCAGGGCGATCGTGGCCAAAACGGAAAGTCCGCGGGCGTGGGCATTTGTCACCAGTGTGTCATAAGGGGTGAAATCATAGACGCCCGGTTTCTTCTCGACGGCGGACCACAAGAAGCCGCGTCGGACGTACTTGAAGCCGACCTCCCGGATGAGGTCGAGATTCGCCGCGTCTTTGTTGTTTTCCTTCAACTGGATGGAACAGGACTGCGGCACGGTAGTGTCCGGCAGGGCGGCAGGGAGGGCTCCGGGGGCGCCACCCGACGCGGCAAGGGTCAGCAAGGTCATGGGTAATCCCAACAGTAAGGATCGCAGTTGCATAGCTTTTGTATACACAATACGGGGCGAGAAAACCACTGTCTTCGGGATCGCAGACTCAAGCCGGCGCTTTGCGGGACGCGTGCACCGGGCCGGGCGTGACCGCGGAGGTGGTGACGTTCACCGCAATCGGTGTATGGCGCGGCATGCCGGCTCCGTTGGCCAGGATGATCTCGAACGCGCGGCTGACCAGGTCGTGCAGGCCGGAAGCCACCACACTCACGGGCGGCCAGAGGTAGCGTTCAAGGGTGAAGTAATCGCTGTTAACGACCAGGCCGTACGTTTTCGCCGGGCACCGGCCCAACTCGTGAATGGCGCGCAGTCCCGCCATGGCCGTGGGGATCGAATCGTAGATCAGGCCCGTCACGGCGGGCAATGCGACGGCCACCTTTGTCAAGTGGTAACCGCAGGCGATCGAGTCCTCCCAGGGGCGGGTGCGCCAGCCGCACCGGCGCAAGGCGCCCGGCGGCAAGCCGCGCGCCTTCAGCGCCGCCTGCATACCGGCCCACGCCAGCCGCATGCCCTCATAGAGCGGCTCGGCCGCAATGTAGGCCAGATGGCGGTGCCCTTGATCCAGCAGCGTCGTCACGTCCAGATGGCCCATCCGATTGAAGTCCTGGCTCACCGTGAATACGTGCCGGGCACGCGGCACGTCATCCGGCTCAGTCAGCACAACGACAGGTACGCCGAAGCCATCCAGCAGCCGCACCGTCGCGGACGTCACGAGGCCGCCCGGCGGCACCACCAGAATGCCGCGCACGTTGTCGTGCGCCGCAACAAGCCGCTGCAGCGGCTTGTAGGTCGTTTCCCGTCCGATCTTGAGGTTGACCAATTGGAACTCGTGACGCTGCGCCAGACGCTCGGCGCTTTCGACCTTGCCCCAGAAGTCGTAGCTAAACCAGTCGGGGTACACGAGGATGATGGTGCCGTTGCGGCCGGCGAGCGCCTCTGTATGAATGCGCTTGTCGCGACGGTTGACGAAGGTGCCGCGCCCCTTGCCCCGCACCACGTGGCCGGTGCGCTGCAATTCGTTCATCACCTTGTGCACGGTCAGCCGGGAAATGCCGAACCGCTCGGCGAGTTCGAATTCGGTGGGTAGGCGGTCTCCCTCGGCCCGCTTCTCAATCTCCTTGAGAAGCCAATCCCGCAGTTGCGCGTAGATGGGCACCTTGCTGTTCCTGTGAATATTCATGGTCGCGCAAACCTCGCGTGCCCTACTCTGCCTTGGGGGCCGGACCGGTACTGCCACGTTTGATCAACACGGGCGGCAGCAGTTCCATGCCGTGCGGCGGGTCCTCTTGCAGGAGCAGGTCCAGCGCGCGTTTCGCAATGGCGGCCACCGGCTGCGCCAGGGAACTCAGGGCCGGCAGCATGAACGCGCTGGCCCGATCATCGTCAAACCCCAGCACCGTCACGGCGCCAGGCACCCGAATGTCCCGGTCGGCAAGGAGTCGCAGCACAATCCAGGCGCCCGGGTCCGAGACCGTAAAAATCGCCGTCGGCCGCGGGTCCAGCGCCAAAACCTGCTCCAACCCGGTCACTGTGGCCTTGATCGAATCACCCGCGAAGGACAGGCCGCAGTCCACGACGCGCGACCCGGCAAGGCCGGCCTGACGGCAGTAGGCCTCGAACGCCTGGATCCGGGCTCGCGTGTTGCCGGCCTCGATCGGCTCGTTGACCAGCAGCACGATGCGTCGATGGCCCAGGTGCGTGAGATAATCCATCCCGATCCGGATACCGGCATCGTTGTCCACGCCCACGTAAGCGTCGCCGCAACTGGGCATCAACGTGTCGATATTCACGACCCGGTAGCCCCGCTTCGACAAGGCGGCGTACAGGGCCCGCGCCGACTGCGGCGTTTCGCCCAGCAGGATCACCCGGGAATCGGTCGGCGACTCACCAACCTGCAGGAGCGCCGGCTCGATGCTCTCGCCCCCGTGCGTGTGATGCACGCGGATCGACAGCTTGCGGGCGCGACAGCGTTGCGAGAGCTGCTCCAGAATCGCCATGAGAAACGGGGATTCCCACTGCGGCATGATGATCTCGACCGTCAGGGGCCGCACGGCCGGCTTGCGTACAAAGGTCCCCAACGGAACCTTCCGGATCAACAGCCCCTCGCGGGCCAAGTCGCCCATGGCGCGGCGGATGGTTCCCTGCGAAACGCCGAGGCGCTCGATCAGGACCGGCTCGCTGAAGAAGCGGGCGCCATCCTCAAACTGCTGCAACGCCAACTCGCGCAACTGCTCGCGCACCCGGGCATGCAGGGGGGCTTTGCGAACCGTCATTTCGGCCAATACGGCCGTATCCGGTACGCCCCGACCGTCGACCTGCTTTGCCTTTGCCATGGGTTTCATCTTTACAGAGCTATTCTGTGTGCGTTAAAAGTTGCTGATTCTTTAAACAGTAACGTCCTAGCCTCATAACGTCAAAACTTATGTTCGGTGCGAATGCGCCGGACACCCCCACTCATGAACCATAACGAAATCGTCATCTGCGGCATCCCATTCGGGACGCCGGGCGAAACCGAGGCCCTGCGCCAAGTCAAGGCCCATGGCTTCACGGCCGTCCAAACCTACACGTTCTGGCGTGATTTTGAGCCCGGTGCCAGGGGCCGGTTCGAGTGGACGGCCCTCGACCGCAAGGTGCGGCTGATCCAGGAGGCTGGCCTGAAGTATGTGCCGTTTCTCCTGATGGGACCCAAGTACGCGGCGCCCGCCTGGTGGCTCGCCGATCCCGGTCATGTGGGATTGCGCTGCCTCGAACACGGCAAGGACTCGCCCATCGAATCGGTCTGGAACCCCGCGTTCCGCGTGGAAGTCAGCCGTGTGCTGGACGCCTTTGCCGCCCGCTACCTGCCCTGGAACGTCATCGAATCCGTCCAGCCCGGGATCGGCGGAGACTACGGTGAGGCGCTCTTCCCCGCACTCGGCAACTGGCCGGACGACTACCACACGCACCGCGGCTTCTGGTGCGGCGGCGCCGACGCCCGAGCGTCGCTCCGCCAATCTCTGCAGCAGCAATACGGGACCGTGGACGCCTTGAATCGCGCCTGGCGGTCGCACTACGCCTCGTTCGCCGACGTCGAACCGTTTCTGCCCGCGCAGGCCCCGTCGCGCACGGCGGCCTTCGACCTCCTCGCGTGGTACCGCGAATCCATGACCCGCTACGCGGAGTTCTGGATGGCGGAATGCCGACGCTGTTTCCCGGACACGCCGGCCTACCTTTGCACCGGCGGCGCGGATGACGAACTCACGACCGGCGCCCTGTTCTCGACCCAGGCCAGGGTCGCGGCGCGCCATGCCGGCGGCATCCGCCTGACGAACGAAGGCAATAAGTTCGATTATAACTTTCCGCTAACCGCGCACACCGCGGCGGCCTGCCGCTTTTACGGCGCCTACTACGGACTGGAGCCGGTCGGCCCCATCACCGAACGCGGCGTGCTCACGCGCACGTTCGGGTCCGCGGCCTTCGGCAATCGCCAGATCTTCCACTACTATGGCAACGTCTTCGACAAGGAGAACCGCCCCCTACCCTCCGCGGCCACCGTACGCGATTACGCGCCGCTGATCGGCGAACGGGAGGCGGACCCCGGCCTCGCCTTCTTCTGGCCCATCGACCAGGCCCTCTTCCAGCCCGGCGCCCTCGCGGGCGAGGCCCGCGACGGCCTGCTGCACCTGCGCCGCCGGTACCCGACCAGCCCCTTGAGCGAGGAACTGATTCTCGACGGCGCCTTATCCGGATATCGCTGCCTGGTGATGCTGGGGGCAACCTGCACCCGCGCCGCCGTGCTGCGCCGCATCGCGCAATGGGTGCGCGAGGACGGCGGACTGCTTCTGGCGGCCGGATTATGCCGGGACCTGGAATTGCAGCCCGTTCCGGAATTTGATGCGCTCTTCGGTATCGGCCCGGATTCGGAAGAAGCCTGGGGGCATCAGCATCAGGTCATGCAGGCGCCACCGGAATTCAGCCGATTGGCGGAGATTCCCAACTTCCATACGGAAAAGGGCTGGCTGGCACTGGCATCCGATGCGGAATTGATTGCCTGTGCGAAGGCGGGGCCGGGCGGCGGCGAAGGCGCCGCGGAAAGCACACGGACGCATGCGGCCAGCGCGCTGTTCCGCCGGCGTTACGCAGGCGGTGGACAGGCGATCTTCTACGCCGGTTACATCGTGTTCCAACGCGATCCGGAGGCGATGTTCGACGATCCCTGCCTGTTCGTCAAATTGCTCGACGACGTGTCCGCCCTGAGCGGCATCGAACCGCTCGGGACCCAGGACGACGAAGTCGCCCGCGCCCGCGTCGGCGGGCGCCTGCTGGTGCTACGTGACCATGCGATCACCCGAGAAAGGTAGGCAGACTGTAAGAGCGTCATAAGTCAGCCACCTCTTTGGAGCGGAACGCCGACGCGGCCCGGCCCGGACTGCTTTGCGCTCAACCCCGCCCGTACGAAAGTTGAACGCCCCGTCTTGGCGTCTACGCCCTTCAGGGAACAAGCAGTCTGACGCGGGGGAAATAGGTCTTATAGCGCGAGACATCCCGCGTCAACAGGGTCAGGTTCTCCACCGCTGCGTGAGCGCCGATGAAGAAATCCGGTAATGGCGCGGTGCGCGTACCGCCGTATCGGCGGTAGCGCAGAAAGCACTTGGCGGCAAGAAAGGCTGCCTCCCAGGGAATCTGCAGACGCTCGATCATCGCGTACGGCAAAGCGGCGTCGACGTCCTCTATCCGCTCGAAGCCCACCGAAACCTCCGCATAGACAACGCTGTTGATCGCGAGCAGGTGGCGATCGCCGCACTCGGCCAGCGCTCGGGCCGATCGCTCGCCCCATACCGGATCGTCCGTGAGCACGTCCAACAGCACGTTGGAATCCACGAGCACCGTGGCCATGGCCTACCTCCGTGTCAGAGCCATGATTTCGTCCGTACTCATCCGGACTCGGGTTCCACCGTGTGCGCGAAGATGCTTGACGACCGCGTGGCCGCGCCGGCTCGGTTTCGTGGCGGCGCGAAGCAAGACGCTATTGCCACGAAGGATGAAATCAACTTCCCCGCCAGGCAACAAACCGGCTTTCTCACGAATGGCCTGCGGGATGGTCACTTGTCCCTTGCTGGTAATGTGCATGTCGCAATCTCCGTCCAATTCTTACTGCTGATAGTATTACACACAGGCGATCACGCCTGCAACGGAAATGGACGCACGCACGCCCACACAGCCCGTCCTGCAGCAGAAGGCGTGAAAGGTCAAAAGGGCAGGCCCCAATCGCGCTTGGCTTCTGGAGGGCGGCGCGTTGTCGCCGCCGGCACCTGACAGGACCAAGCATCGTCACTTGTAATTTATAGTCTGGCCCCGTAACCCCCATACCCCGTGCGTTCCGTCTGTCAACGGCCTGCTAATTGGCGGCGAGGCCACAGCCCTCTTTTGCCCGTTCAACCAGGTGGTACAAATGGTTGCATCGTGCTCTGACCGCATACTGACGGTCACTGGAGACCCATCTGTCGTGCAGGTTGGCGGCGTAGTACTGATAGCGCAGAACCAAGTCTCGCGCCTTCGGCTTCTGGCCCTCTTTCAACAGGGTCTCCACCGCCACCGTGAGATCCGCGACCGAAATGCTCTTGTCCGGAATTCCATCCTTCTGTCCATCCCCTGTCAGCAAGGGCCACCTGACCGGCTGGCAGTCGCTGAGCCGGTTTGCGATCTCATTCGGGTTGGCCTTGCCGTCCTTCCCACCACGCTCACGATAGCGGCGGACCGCATCCTGCACCCAGGGATCGTCACCATGCAATAGCGCCAGGGAACTGTAGAAACATCCGGCATGTTCGCTCTCGGCAATCTGATTGTAGGCATCGCCCACGATCCACAATTCCCGGTCATCCGGGTAAGACGCCATGTATTCGTCAAACTTCGCGCGTTGGTCTGTCCTCTTCGCCGCGATGTCGGCCTGCGCCAGGACGAGCACCGCTTCCCGCTGAAGCCGCCCGCTTAGTTTCAGCATCTCGGCACCACCCGGCTCGATATCCTTCTTGTCGATGACCCTCACGTAGGCATTGATAATGGGCAGCCATCCCGAATGCGCGACCTCTTGCGGGTACTCGGCCTGTAGCGCGGCAACCTTCTCCTTCTCTCCCATCAACGCAGCCAGCACGCACGCCCGGGCCACTTGGGGTTCGCGTGCGGCCGGATCTTTCGCCAGTTTCAGCGCCTGAAGGTGCACCTTGTAGGCGTCCGAAAGGAGCCCCATCTGCCTCAGGGCATCTCCCAGTCCCACGGCGCTGCGACCCGTCGCCTCCGCGTCCTGCTCCCCCATCGCGGACATGAGACAGCCCTGAACGAGGATCCCCGCTTCCTCGTAGCGTCCAAGCATTGTCATGGCATCTGCCATCTGCAAGGCCGCCCATCGGGTCTGCGCATCCGAACCTGCCATGAACCGGCTCTCCATGGAGGCCATCAACAAACTGATGGTCATATCGCAGTCGGCCAGACCTTCGCCGTCCTTCTCGAATAACTGCGCCAGTTTGAGCAACAGGTTCCGGTTGTTGGGGTACTTCTCCGCGGTCCGGATGCCGCGGTCGATCAGTTCGGAACTCAACCCGTTCCGGCCCGCCTTGTTGCCCAGTTCCATCAGCACCGCCAGCGGCGATTCGTCCCCCACCAGCGCCTTGACTCGGGCCAGGGTGTCGGCATCCCTCGGCATGCGGTCCTCAACCACAGCCTCTACCAGATAACTCCCGGCAGCCAGACGCATGTCCCGATTATAGGACTCCCGGTTGTCGTCCTTCCAATACCGCTGATTGGCCAGCCAGAACCGGACATCAGCGAAACCCGGATCGCGCTCCAGAATGGCTCCGTACAACCCGAACTCGTAGTCCGAGCGTTCCTCGGCGAAGGCGGCCTTTCCGAGATCGATGATCGACTGGGAATTGGCGCAGCGCTTCATCTTAAGATGCCCGACCAGGCCGGGCAACGGCTTGTAGTCAAGGGACTGCATGATCCCGACGGACACATTCCCGAGCAGTTCAAAGAAGTCCTGGCCAGGCTCGTATGACTTCTCGTAAACGGATCTTCCGTCGTGGTCAAACATCCTGATCTTCGCCCCATACCCATTCGTGCCATGAACCAATGTGCCGGCAATCACGTGCGTGGCATTCCACCGCTGGGCCAACTTCACAATCAGGGATTGGTTCAACGTACTGCCGGCGTCTACGATATCCTTGCCGGTCCGCTTGAACACGAAATACGCGTGCCGCGCGCAGTAGCAGCCGGGGTACCAATCAAGCGAATTGGACAGCAGGAACGCAAACGCGTTTGCCTCGTTGGTGTCGCCGCCCGCGCTGGTCACGTATTGAAACGGCAGCGTCAGATGACAAATGCCGGAAACATCGTACGGCTCGTGCTGAAACACATCCCATTTGCTCCTCAGTTTCTGCACGTCCTCCT